>Ga0172371_10002032_pt1 | contig 32312 bp, 42 predicted proteins | sample Lak12m_FD_114543 | JGI IMG/M metagenome (GOLD analysis project Ga0172371, IMG submission 114543) | Freshwater microbial communities from Kabuno Bay, South-Kivu, Congo - kab_022012_12m | ecosystem: Environmental > Aquatic > Freshwater > Lake | place: Democratic Republic of the Congo: South-Kivu...
AATACATTGCATAGGTATCTAATTCACAATACTTCTCTAGGTTTAATCTTATGTCTTGGATCTCTTGTTCTTTTGGCATCTCTTTTGTTAATATATTGCCAAAGGCAATAAATGAATAATTACAACTCGCCATACCACCATTATGTATTGCTAACTGAGCATAGTCTAAATCTGTTAGAACAGGCAAAATCTGCTTAATAGAACAAGAGCCTTTCTGCAAAGGATTGTAATACCAAAATTCTCTAAAAGGTACAATCAAATCAATAACTCTTTCAAATAGAGGTGTTAATCGCTTGGCATACTCGGGATATAACTGCATCTGCTCTTTCATTACACCTAACTCAAAACTCGCATTATAAACAATAATACTTCCTTTAGAGCCTAAATTAGCTATCAAAGACTCTACAAACTCTTTTCTGCAATCTTTATTTTCATCACCTAAAAAAGAAATGTGTTTTAACTCTGAATCTTCTGACTCTAAAATATGCAAAGAATATTGAAAAGGATATCTTTGAAAAGGCTTTAAATTATCATAGGGAGGAACAGCTAAATTAAATGTCTCAAAATCTAAAAAGTATAACGGAAATTTAAATTTAGATAAAAACTGTTTTATGTTATCTTTGTTGATTATAACTTTATTGTGTTTTATTGCGTGAACTTGAACAGTTTGATTCTCATTTAGTTTTATACTCTCTGGGATCTTAGATAAATCTACAATGCCTTGCTCATATAATTCAAATCGTTTTCTTGAATTATACAAATCAAATATATTATGCATAGGCAAAAATTTCATACATTCATCTGCTAATGAACATTCTGAACTAAACATGCCACCTAAACAATTCTTGCATAAATTACATTCTATCGGCAATAAAGAATTAATTACTTTTTGAAAAATAGATATTCGCTCTTCTATTCCTTCTTGATATTTAGATATTTTATCTGAAACATTTTCCAATTTGAACAAAGAATTAATATTTAATTCACCAGCTCTTATATATTCATTATTTAAAACACAAATATAACAATTCTTTATGTTCAATCCTGAATTCCTTAAAACATACTCTTGAAATGCAACATCATGTAAATGTTCTTCTTTAACACTAGAACCGCTTTTAACTTCTATTATATCCCAACCATCTTCATTAGGATTTAATATATCTACTCGAGCATAACATTGATTAAAAGTAAACCCTGCTTCATATAACGGCAAATGTTTTTCTAAAGCTAACTTAGAATCATTTATGTTTTTAAAAAAATCAGTTTCTAATAAAATACCTTTGGGAAATAAGTTTGTTGCTAATTGACCCACAAAATGACCTTGATCAATTGTGAATTGAACATCAGCAGTAATTGAAGGCAATAACTCCTTTTTATTTTTAGCAATCCAAAGATACTTCAAACATCTTAATCCATTTTTATAATCAGATTTAGTTAAATATTTTGCCATAGTATTCACTTATTAATCTTCCAATAGCCACCTTTATCTGGACCAACTCTTTCTAATATTCCTTTTTTCTTTAATTTTTCTATATGTTTCTGAACTGCAGATCTATTTATCTTTAACTTTAATGATAATTCTTGTCTAGATATTCTTGGATCTTTTAATAAAATTTCAATAATCTCTTTTTGTTTTTCAGATATTTCTGACCACTTTTCTGACCACTTTTCTGCAGACTTATCTTCTTGTTCGTTTAACAATTCAACATCAGGTCTTTTGATAACTACTCTAAAATAAGAACTTGATTGTTCAAAGATTGGCTTTGATAAATCCTTATAAAAATAATCTATACCCATTACTTCTCACCTAATTTAGCTATTATTGATGCAGATTCTTGTTTGAAGTTAGAGAAGGCAAACCATTTCTTGCCTAGATCTTTTAGAGATGCACCAAAGGTATAGGTTTCTCTGTTGTCTATTATAAGAAATCTATCATGAGCTTTAGGAAATTCTTTTATTTCTATTTTTGGATATTGCGAATTATATTTATCTAAATCTAATTGTAATCCTTTTGTTATTTCTTTTGTGTAAATAGTTACTTGAACTTTTGGATTTCGTCTGCTAAATAAAGTTAAAACAGAATTATTAATATAATTGTCTACTAGTATTATAGATTCTTTTGCACCATTAATTAAATCAGAAACAAATTTGTGGGCATCAAATATTTGGTCATCAAAAAAGATTTTTTTATCAGGAATATAATCTTTGCTTTGTATAGCATCAAATATCTTTTCAAAATTTTTATCATATTCTAATTGCTTTAATTCAACTTTATCTAATCTTTGAAATATTTGAGCATTAGTATTAATAAATCTTCGCATAGCAACAAAAGCACGCATTATTTGAATATTAACATTTATTGCTTTTTCATTAGTTAATACACTAGATAAATTAGCAACCCCTTGTTCTGTGAAAACATATGGCAAATAACCTCCAAGATGCTTTCTCGAAGGTATCGCATTTTGCGACACCATAAAATTTACTTCATCACCAGTTAATTGAAACATAAAATCAGACGGAAATCTCAATATATTTCTATTTACTTGCTCCCTTAATCGTCTAGGAATTACACCATATAATTCTGCCAAATCTCTATCTAACATTACTTGTTGGTTTCGAAGAGTATAAATCTTGGATTTAATGTTTTCAGTGCTTAATACTATTGCTGTTTCTTTATTCATTGTTTCTCACTAATATATTTTGATATTCCAAATTGGAACTTCAAATTAAGTGGTCGCAAAATACGACTACCTGTTCAAGGTCACAAATTGTGACCTTAAAGCTAATTAAAATTATACCTATACATTAAGCTGTCTAGGAATATAACCTTTTCCTTTTAACTATTAATTATACCCTAAATACAAGATAAATATTAGTGTTAGGGCTACAGATAACTTACCTTAGGAGGATTATATTTAATTGTAACCCCACACCCATATGTAAACTAATTAGTAGACATATTTATAAATATATCTACGCCTATCTGTATTATGAAAATAAATAGAGAAGAAAAAAGTTTAGAATTGTTGGTTGCAAAACAAAATCTAGGTGAATTACAGAGAAGATTCTTTAAAGGCGAAATATCAGAAGATATTTTTAAGGCACAAAAACCAATAATATTAGAAAGAATAGATTGGTTAGAAAAGAAATTAAAGTAAAACAATCTTTCCTGCATCTGTTAAGATATATTTGTTATCATTATTTGCAGTAATGTAATCATGGTTTTCTAATTCTGTTAATACTTTATATACCATTGCTCTTGACAACCCTACATCTTCAGATAATTTAGTTATAACTAAATCACAATTCTTTTTATTACATTTTAAAATGTATTCCAAAACTTTTCTTTCAGAATCACTTAAATCAACATCTAATTTAGGCAAAATAACAAATTGTCCTTTTTCTTCTGTTACATAAACAATTTCTTTTATTTTGTTTGCTCTTGTATATGAGCCAAACAATAATCCCAAAGATAAAGTCTTTCTACCGCCAGTAATATTAATATAAATTTGATCTTTTGCAGGCAAAGAATCTAAAACATCAACTAAAGTTTTTGCTACACAATATATATCATAAACATCATCAATAGTTTTTATTTCTAAATTAAAATTAGGCTTTTTAAAAGTATCTTTCAATTTATTCAAAGCTAACTCTAGCTTTTTATCTATATTTTTCTGTCTTAATAAGATTATTTTATTAATTCTATATTTGCTTACGCTTGAAACAATAGGATCAATTATTTCATATACTGATGATATTAACACATTTACCATACAAATCTAATAAAAGAAGTTATATAATTATTTAAATATATGTATAGAATTTAGTTTACAAGATTGAAAGACCAATTAAACCTTTCTAAATCCTTCCTAACACTCTCAAACCCATTTCACTTAGCTCATAAATGATAGTAGAGGTGTTGACTATTAATTACTTATTGTTAAAGATATGGATATTTAAAGTAATTGAAGTTATAATAATATGATTAAGATTAGAAATGTTAAAGAAGAAGATTGGAAAGGAATAAATGAATTGTATAATGAATGGCGAACCGAAAATACATTTAGTGTGCCAGAAAAAACATTAAACAAAAGTCAAGCTAAAAAGAGAACAAAACAACTGATAAAGGAAGGCCTAAACTTAATTGCGGAAGATAACAAACAAGTTTTAGGATTAATAGAATCAGGAATTGGTATGCTTCCAAAAATTAAACATACTCTTTATATTAATCAATTAAATGTAAGAAAAACTAAAAGAAAATTAGGTATTGCTACAAAACTAATGAAAGAATTAATTAAAATCGCAGAGAAAAAGAAAATCAAAATGATTTTCTTGCATGTTGTGTCAACAAATAAACCAGCAATAAAATTCTATGAAAAACAAGGATTTAAAATTACAGGAAAAATAATTAAACAATACAAATTCGATAATAAATATATTGATAACAATATAATGTGTAAATTAATTTAAAACTAGATAAGTACGGGATTATGTTTAAGATATTTATATTATCATAATAAAATATATATATTACTTAAACAATTAATATATGAGGTAATATTTGCTATGGCGTTTCCAATCTTGAGTTGGTGGCAAAATAGGTAACGGTGAATCAAGTAACCCTTATTACCAATTATCTTTTTTAAATTTAGGTTTAGCAATTAAATTAAAAATCTCTTTTTCATTCAAATTTATTTTAGTAATGTTTTTCCAATTACCTCTATAAACTTTTTGTGCTGATTCTTGAATCAAAGATTTTTTGTGATGTCTAACAAAATAATAATTATTTGAATCGAATTTAAGAAATACATTTTCACTACTTAAATTTTCTTTAAGTAATGCGACAATATCATTATTATGACCATCAAAATCATTGCACATATTTAATAAGAAATCATTTTTATTTGTTTTATTTGTTATACCAATATGTTTTAATATTAATGTTAATATTGCACAATAAATTCTTGGTTTTAGAATATGTTTATTTTCAAAACCAAATTCATAATTATTAAATAACCCTCTTATACGTTTTTGTAAATCAGATGCAAATTTAAATGCATAAACATGAGAGTTATTATAGACAACAATAATTCCAAAATTCTTTGCGAATAAATCATCGCCAGTTACATCTATATTATATATATCCATAAAAATTATGGATAAGAGAAATTATCTCTTATTCTTTTTTAGCATTGTTTTCTTTGGCCATTTCGGCTTTGAATTTGGCTTGAAGTTCATTTGCTTTCTTGCTAATAGATTCTTCTGTCTTCTCTAAAGTCTTAATTCTTATATTCAGAGTTTCTATTTCGCCTTCTAAGTCTTTGATCAACTTTGCTTTGTCTACTTTCAACATTACAAAACCTAAATTCTTGTAAGCAGTTTCTTCTTTGCTCTCTTTCATTTCCTCAATTGCATTCTTAGTAGTATCAATCAACATTCTCATTTGATTCCTCTGTGTACCAATACTTGATAACTGTGCATTGTATTGATTAAATGCTTGATAATCTTCATTACTAATTGCCATTTTACATCACCTTAAAATCTTATATTTTAAATATACTTACTCCTCTATTTTGTTTTGAGCAAACTTAATATCTATTTCATTGAATAATCTTAACTTCAACAAAACAGCATTAATTGTTGCTCTTACAGAAGTAAAATCTTCTGAACTTATTTTAAATGTTAATTTCTTTGCTTTCTCATCTAATTTTATTTTTATATCTGCTCTTCCTTTGTCATACATATCCAAAAGAATTGCATCATACATTTGTTTTGCATGTTTGCTCGAAACATCCAAATCCAAAACAATACTAGACATTCTCTGCACCTCTTAATTGAGAAAACTCTAAATCAAATGCTGGCCCAATTTCTTTCTTATCCTGGAAAACTGAAATACCATTCTTAATATCTTTTACAATAATATCTGAATCGCCTTCATCAACATCCAATATTCTCAATATCTGATGCAAAGGTTTGCTTTCAGAAATTACTTTGAAATTTCGTATTCGCAAATTCTCTTTTACTAATTCATTTCGAGTTCGTAAAATTTTTATAAAATATGTTTCTTTCCATGCCCAATTCTTGTCATCAATTTCCATTAACAACAACTGTCTTGGATTACCATCTTTTTCAGTAATAATCAAAACATGACCTATACCAGCATATCTTGCATTAGCAACAATATCACTTATAGAACTCTTGCCTCGAACAAAATATTCTGCTTCAAACAAAAAAGCTAATTGCTTAGCTAATGTTCTAACTCTTACTGATGGTTTACGAGATGTTGTAATGTAATTCATGATCTCACTCAGCCTTAATTGTCTTTACTATTTCTGGACGTACTTTTTCAAGAACTCTAAAAGAACAATAAGGACATCTTACTGGGCCTTCCAATAAAGAATCAAATTCTTTACCGCATCTTACACATTTATATTTCGTCATTTATGATCACTCTTTAGACTTTTTCTCTTCTACTTTATGAGTCTTATGTGCTTTTCCTGTTCTGTCAAACATTTTATCTAAAATTGTTTTCTTGCTCAAAGTTTCAGGTTCGTATGCTCCGCCTGCAAATTTCTTTTTACAGTTTTCACATTTGAAAACACCTGCAGAATCTCTTTTAACAGAATCTTTACCACAATATGGACAAGTTTGTTTCTTATATTTATATTTTGATTCAACAGCAACAACATTCTTTCTTACTTTTGAACCATATCTTGAACCAAATCTTGCAGTAGGTTTATCTTTATTAACTTTTTTTGTCATTTTAAATCCTCTCCAAAAATATTTTTATTTATTTCTTGTTAGCTAATTTATATGCTTTATCAAATTTTGAATGTAAAGTATCATAGTACTTTATTGCATAACTTGTAATTTGTTTTATTTCATCAACTTTGAAAGAACCCAATTCTCCTTTTTGTATTGCAACAATCTTTTTATCATTAGTTATTGCAATAGAAAATCTTGAGCTTGATGCAGATTCTTCTATCAATTCAGGATCCAAAACAATTTTATCTTCAATTTTTGCAAATGTAAATAAAATTGGATCATTAGATATAGTCAATGAACCATCAAATTCACCTTTGACAACTTTGCATTCTTCTTCAGTTAATTCAATCTTTGGTAATCTTGCTGCTTTAATTGCAGCTAAAGATGCTAATTCACAAGCATCAAATAAATTTCCATCATTGTTTACAATGTAGATATCTACAAAAACAACCCAAATAAATTTACCTTCTTTTATACAAAGTTTTTTGAAATCTATTCCTTTTGATTCTCTTATTGCTCTATCAACAACTCTTGACAATTCAATAGATGTATCATCAGGAGGCCCAGTTCCAAAATTAGGATCTGCCATTGGACTTAATTCAATACCAACACTTATTGATCCCTCATCAGGAGTATCTGGATATGGTTTATCTGGTAATATCTTAACACCTGCAATAACTTTTGTTTTACCCAAAGTTAATATTGCTGAACCATCTGCATTTTCTAATGTGTTTAATTCTAATGCAATATCTCTTGTATCTAACAAACCTCTTTTTGATACTCTTTTATTTTCAGAAATTATCTGCTTAACTAATTCTGCTTCGTAAGTATAGCCTTTCATTTTTTATCACCACCAAAGTCTTCAGAGTATTTTTCTTTCAGCACTTTAACCTGCATCTCTTTTATTTCCTGGCAGTTTTTTCTTGCTAAATCTAATGCTTCGTAAAATTCTTTTTCTGTTAATGGGCCATCCATTTGCATTAATACTACTTCATCAGTATTTGGCAATATTGCTATTGGCAAATCAACAGCATCAGGAGCATCTTCTTCATGTTTGCTTAAATCACAAATTATTTTACCGCCTGCTTTTCCTACTGATATTCCTGCAACCAAATCTTTCATTGGTAAACCAGCATCAGCTAATGCTAAACTTGCTGCTAATAATCCAGTAATTCTTGTTCCTGCATTACTATCTAAAATTGTTACAAATACATCAATTGCAGTATTTGGAAATTGTTCTAAATCAACTGCTCTGCTTAATGCCTCACCAGAAACTTTTGATATCTCAATTTCTCTTCTTCCTGGCTTAGGATTTTTTCTATCAGGAACTGAAAAAGGAGCCATTCTGTAAAAATATCTTATTGTTGCTTTATTTGCATCAGCCATATGTTTAGGTAACATTTCTCTTGGGCCATAAACTGCAGCTATTGCTTTGTTTTGTCCCCATTCAACATATGATGAGCCATCTGCTCTGTCAATTACACCTACTTTTAATTTAATAGGTCTTGTTTCAAATTGGTTTCGACCATCAAATCTTTTTCCTTTTGAATCGAAATACCATTCTTCATCTTTACTTTGTGTCATATTTATCTCTCCACTACACACTTAAATTCTTCAAATATAAATCCATTTTTTCTGTTAAATTATCAACATGCGAATATCTGCTTATTACTTCCAAAGCATGTTTCAATACATCTGGTTTTCCACCTTGAACGAAAATATAACCATTTGCTCCAACTAATATTTTACAGCCAGAATATTTTTCTAATAAAGTAATCATAGATCTGTGTTTACCTATTACTCTTGGAACTTTTTTTGCACTAACTTGTAATAATATTCCGTCATCTAATTTTGCTTGAATATCAATTGACATATCTTTAATTTCATTTACGCCATATACTTGGCACAAAATCAAATCTCCTCTTTTTAATTCTGTTTTTATGCTTCTTTTATTTACATAGGGCATATGATAAGATTTCACATCTAAAATATAACCAAAAATATCTTCCTGCACAACTAAACCTATAATTATATCGCCTTCTTTTGGAAGATATTTTCCTTGTAATGGAACAACTTGTGTTTCATCACCAGAATACAAAACACCAACATACTTTGAATATGTTTTGTTATCATCATTATAAATGCCTTGTCCTTTTTGCAATGTGTCAGAAACTTTTTCACCTGGCACAACTATTGTTTTTGTCATCAATCTTCACCTAAATATATTTTAAAATTTTATTCTGTTTCAAATACTGCTTGACCTTTTGTTAATCCAGAAATAGTATTCATAAAAGAATCTTTTTCTCCAGCAGGTACTTTGGCAGTAAAATTAAAACTTGAACCCCATTTTCTTTCAATAATATCATATTTGTTTATTATACCATTTACTTTACTTGCAAAATCCAAAGGAACAATAACTTTGAATGTAAACATTTTGAAATCCATAGGTAAAATAATACTTACTTTCTCAATTATCTTTTCCATTTGTTGATCAATTGGTCTTTGTATATCAACAACTATTTTTGCACTATCTAAAGCACTCTCAACTCTGTTGTATGGATGAGGTGCTTTTGTTATAGGATTAATTGAATTTCTTACTATATAATCGATTACTTCTTTTCTTTTTTGTTCAGATAATTTTCTTTTCTGTTCAGTTGTTAAATCCAAATGACCATGTTTCAAAATTCTTTCAGTTATTTGTGCTAAATCAGTTGTACCAAAACATTCTTGCAATGCTTTGTCTGAAACTCTATCACCAGATCTTGAATTCTTGTATACTTCATCAGTGGCTAATAATTTACTTAAATTATTTGAAGCATCTTTATGACCTTGTTTTATTTCTAATGCCAACTCAGGATCAACTAATAATTCAAAATGCTGATTGTTTATATCAATACTTGCAACTCTTGCATCATCAATGTTTACTATGTTCTCGCCTCATTAAATTTATTTCTTAACTGATTTTTTTAATTCTAATTGTTTTAGATCATTGTTTTTGAAATCAAATATTTTTATATTGTTAAAATCAACAGGTGTTTTTTCATAAATATCCTGAATAGCTTCTTTCAACAAATCTAATGCGTTATCAAAAGCCATGTTTTGTGAAAATTTCTTTTCAAATAAAACTGTTGCTTTTTGTTTTCCTCTTCCAATTGCTAAAGCATTGTATTCTGCAACTGCGCCTGATGCTTCTGTTTCAAATATGTGATATCCAGAATCATCTTTTCCAATTACAATAAATGAAACGCCAAAAGGTCTCATACCACCATATTGAGTAAAAATTTGTTTTATTGTTGCTACTTTTTTTGCAACTGTGTTTACTTCAATTGGTTCATCATATAAAAATTTGTTTTCTGCTGCAAACTCTCTTGCATTTTCAGATAACTTTCTTGCATCTCCAGCTAAACCTGCTGAAATAAAATAAATGTGATCATCAATTTTGAATATCTTCTCAATAGAATCAGTAACTAATAACTTAGAATCAAAATTAAAGTCTACTAATAATAAAATACCTTCTTTGTATGTTATAGCCATAGCAGGTGTTCCTCTTTCAATAATCTTTGAAGCATACTCTACTTGATAAAGTCTTCCTTCTGGACTAAAAACAGTAATTGCTCTATCATAAGCCATAATTGCACTTTTGTCTTGTGCTACCATCATATATTACACCTCTAAATAACTATCTACACAAAATTAGGTTATTATATATATGATTTATATATTTTATAAAGCTATCCCTAAAAAACAGGCATATTATGTAGTATTAAGGGATCTCAGGGAATACTTGCTTTTTTATAATTTTCAACAAAAATGAAGTTACTGTATAATCTAAATTGTACTTTCCAAGAATATCTGAAATTGCTTTAAGGCTTTGAACATTTGATAACCCTAGTTTGGCAAATAATACCTTCAGACTTTTATAATCTTCTTTAAATACCCTAAAAATAGCTTCTGCTTTTTCAATAGGCTTAGTTATTTGGGGCATTCTTATTTTTCTTGCATCTTTTATGTTTAAGTGAAATTGTTCTTCTTCATCTAACACTAATTCTGCAGTACTAAAATCTATTGTTCTTTCTAAGTTGTGCTGATCAGCAATTTTTTGTTTTAATTCTATCAGGATTTCATTGTATCTATTTCTAGTCAATGCACCCTTTCTAAATAATTCCAAAACATTACCTGCAGGAATCTTTTCTTTTACAACTCGCTTTTCAGGAAAAGGGCCTCTTTTCACCGGTTCTGGTTTTTTTATTTTCATTCCTCGAGGTCTTATTACACCCATATTTTCACTTCTTATTTATTAACTCTTCAACTTCTTTTTTGCCTTTTGGGTTTTCTTTAACTTGATTTTTGTCTAATTTTAACAAAAGAGTTTCAAATTCAGCAATATGGGTTCTTTCTTCATTCGCTATATCTAAAAATAATGCTTTTACATATTTATTTGTTGCATTTGCAGCTAATTGGGTATAAGTGTTTACAGCATCTAATTCAGCAATCATTCCTAATCTTAACATTTCCATATCAATATCTTCTTTACTTACTTTCTTTAAATCAATTGGCATAACAGACATTCAATCACCTGGAAGAAATAACGTAATAAAGTTTATATACTTTTGTGATATAATACTAACATGGATTATGGTAAATTAAGTTTATGGTTATTGGTTGCAAGCTTAGTAATCACAATTTTAGGAATATTCTTTTTACATCCGTTTAGTTTATTTATTTTGATAATACCAATAATAATATCAATTATTTCAATTACTCGTAAATCAACAAATCCAGACGAATCAAAAAATATTGCAATTATTAGTCTTATCTTAAGTATAGTAATATTATTTTCTTTATTAATATTCTTATTAACTTATGCGCCAAAAAATGCATTACTTCCTGCAGAAGATACTGCAACAAAATTATTAAAAAATGCAAGTAATAATCAATATAAACCATACCTAGAAAATTTTAGATTTTCTGCAAAATATAATTCTATATCACTCATAAATATGTTATCTTCATTAGATATAGATGCGCGACATATTTCTTTAGCACTATGTCAAAACCAGAATGATTTACAACTAAATCCAGAAAAGATAACTTATTTAGGAACACAAAATAAAAATTATACTGCAATAGCAATTTGCGGTAAAGGAATAATAAATCCACAAACTTACGGGATAAATGATTGTAATAAGTCTATTGGTGAAGAAACAGATATATTTAATTGTGGATTATTCATAAAAGAATTTGCGGATTAATTCTCTTGTATTTTCAATTCTTTTCTTATTACTTCATCTTTTCTGAATTGAAAGCTGAAGATTATTTCAAGATAATATTTATTATCTATTTTAGCAGGATAAAAAGCATCAAAGAATCTGTTCATTAATGTTTTGTCGCCTTGAAATCCTATTTTTGGAATAAGAATTCTAAAAGGCCATGTTTTAATATTTTCAGTATACTGATTCAAAGAATAATTATTTGAATTATCAATCATTTCATTAAAAAGAAATTCTGTTTTTGTATCTGTTGTTTCTTTGTTATCTAATTTTGATTTTACTGTAATCTTAGATTCTTTCACTAAACGTAAATACATACTGTCAGAATAAAATTGTTTATTAATTTTTAACACAACTTTGCCTGAGACAAAATCCCCTAACTTGTAAACATTGTTATCATTTGGCTTTTCTATTTCTAACTTTAAATCAAATCTTGAAAAATCAAATAATACCATAATAACATCTCACAATAAAATCTTTTTCAATAAATTATTTACATAATCCATAGTATTATCATTGCACAAAATAACATCAAATTCATCAATATATTTTTGTAAATGTTTATCGTCTTTATCATTATAAAAACCAATTGTTATTTTGGTTTTGTGTTTCAAACCTTTGGCCATGTTTAAATCTCCCAAATGATCACCTAATAAAATAATATTCCCTCTATGCCTAATTGTTTTGAAGTGATAATCATGAGAAATTATAGCTTCATCTTTATTGAATGTATGAATAATATTTCCTTTAAATCCCAATAACTTATTATCATTATCAAATTCAAATTCATTCGCAATAATAGATATATTATCATAATGAATATTTTTTCTAGTTAAAAAACCCGAAATATATTGTTTAATTCCCGCACTAAAAATTAATAATGGAATTTCATTATTATTTAAAGTTTCAAAAAACAAAATAATATTTTGTCTTAAATTTAAATCTAATTTATCTAACACTGATTCGATAAATTTTCTATTACTTCCAAACGCAACATCTAACGCAACATATTCACTCCACCATTTAATCATCATTTCTGTTCTGTAATCAATTGGTAGATCATGATTCATTTCAATAGGATAATATTTTTCATAAAGCAAATCATACTTTTTGTTATACTCTTCACCCATATTTGCATAAACTCTAAATTTTGCAAAAAGTGATAGATCCTCTTCTTCGCCTTTTGAATTATAAATACTAGTTAATGTTCTATCAAAATCAGCAATAACATGCAGATTATCTTTACCATCTTTCTTTATTGCAGCTATTTTCTTTTCTAATTCGTTTTTATTTTTAATATAAATGTCATCCATAATATCACAATATTCTTTTCAATAGATCAATAACATAACTCATATCTGAATCATCAGTAATAACAACATCATAAAATTCTAAATATTTATGTAAATCTTTTTTATCCTCATTATTATAAAAACCAATACTAATCTTAATATTGTGTTTTAAGCCATCTGCCATAGATAAGTCTCCTTCGTTATCACCCAACAAAATAATATTTTTCTTCTCTTTAATTTTATTAAAATGAGGATCATTTTTTATTGCTATTTCGCCTTTATTAAAACTATGTACTATTAATGGATTATACCCTATAATCACACCAGTATCAGAAAAAACAAAAAAGTTCGAAATCACAGACATATTATCAAAAAGACAATCATTTTTAGTTAATGCTTGTTTTATTAAATCACCAAATCCTGCAGAAAAAATCAAAATTGGAATATTGTTATTATTAAGAAGGGCAAAAAATTCTTTTGCTTTATCTCTTAAAACTAATTTATTTTTATTAATAATTTCATCTAATATGCTTTTATTCAAATTATATTTAATAAACAAATCTAAATGTTTTATCCACCACTCATTCATCTTAGAAATTTTTTCATCTAAACCTATTTTTTTGTCTAACTCTATTGGATGATATTTCTCAAATAATTCTTTAGATTCTAAACTATATTTTTCACCCAAATATTTGCCAGTTCTAATTTGAGCAAAAGCAGATTGAAATTTTATTCCGTTAAAATTTGCTTTTGTCAAGGTATTATCAAAATCAGCAATAATATGTAAATTTATTGCCCCATCTTGTTTTATTTGCAAAATCTTATGTTCTAATTCTTCTGGATTTTTGATATAAACATTGTTCATCTAGTCACCGATATTATTTTTCATTAATTCATTTAGAACTACTGTTGCATAAGAATTTTTTGTTAAATCAAATGATAATTTAACTGCTTTCTTTCCTTCGTGATATTCATCATCAAATATGTCTAATACAACAAAATTATTTACTTGTAAACTTATATTTCTGTACATTCCTTGAACTGACATCTGAGGAAAACCATTAACTTTAAATTGTTCCAATTCTATGCCTTCTTCCTTTAATACTTCTTTTTCTAGGCTCCCTAATTTTCCTTCAGAAAACTGATAATCAAAACCAAATAGTGGGCCTTGAATATACCCTTTATCTAACTTATCTTCTTTTTGTTTTTCTAAAACATTTCCGAAGGTTTTTTGTCGCAAATCCAAATATTTGTTGAATAAATAACTTTGATATGCATGAGGAAATAAAATCATTAAATTTTTTGGTAACTGTTGAAATGCTTTTACAAAATCATTTGGCTCTTTAATTAAAGAACTTAGAATAGCTCTTTCATATCTAAATTCATTGCCTTTGAATTTTTTAAATGCTTCAGAATATTTTTCGTTGCTTGCTAATTCTCTTGCTTCTTTTGTTTCAGCACTTTCTTTTTCATTTGTCTTGCCCAAATATAATAATAATGCTTCTTTTGTTTTTCCTTGAAATAATAATTTACCTACTTGGTGAGTTATTTGTCTTATACCTCCAAATCTTTGTTCACCAAAATAATTAGGTATGCCATCAGAAATTTCATTATGAAATTTGTCTAATATATTCTTTATTTCGTCTTTTGACAAATCAATATCTCTAATAATAATTGTAAATGCATTGCCTTGCAATTGCCCTAATTCTATTTTTGAATCTTGCCAAACAAAATCAAAAAGTTTTATTTGTCTATAGTTGAGTTTCCTTAATTGTTCTAAATTTGGTTGATAAATAGAAATTCTTTGGCTTGTTACTCCTCTTTTGTCTTTCAAACCTGCAAAACCTATTCTTGTTTTGCCACATTTTTGGTTTAGTGATAAACTCTTAATTGCATTCTGAACATCAATATTTACTTTCTGCATTGTACAATGCAATAGTTCCTTGTTTTCCAAATTCTCGGGAATATTTATTTCTTCAGAAACTCCTTCAGGCAATGTCCTACACTTTTCTCCATCTAGAGCGATCTCCTGCACAATAAAATCAGTATAACGATGTTTAATAGTTCCTTTCAAAGGTTTAGTAGTAGTATAATAAGTCATAATAATTAATTATTCAATCTAATTAAAAACATTTATATATTTTTTGTACATTATGCTATCTATGGCAATAAGAACTTCAGATAGATTAATGCATACAAAAGATGGTGAAGCAGTTAAATGGGAATTAATAAAAGTTGGAAGACCTCACCCTCGAGAAAGCCCTAGAAATACAGCAAATGAGATTATAATCCCATTATATCTTGCAGCTAGAGAACACGGTTACAATCCTTCAACCCCATTAGAAGCAATTTTTATGTTAAAAAAAACTCCTGCAGAAGCATTACATATATTAACAGAAATATATAAACTAAATGGGTATTCTCAGGAAAAAGCAGAATAAATCTCTGCAGAATTAATTTATAGAGATTATGAAAGAATACAAAAAAGGATTTTTGCATCAGACAGAGATAATGCCAAAAGAAAGAAAAAGTAAATAAAAAACTAAAAATATTAAAACAAAAAATTTAGATTCTTCTTTCTCGTCTTAATGGTTTTATACCTAAGGGAACAATTGAAGTGTTAACTAAATTCTTTATTATATTTATTTCGCTTTGTGTTAACTTAGCTTGCTTGTCTGCATCTAATAATACAGAAGGAAAGCAATAATCTTTTGAATAATTTGAAATATATGAAATAAAACCTTTTATTTCTTTTAATTTTTCTTGTGTAAAATTATTATATTGCAATTCTATTCGTAATGGATAATCATCATTTACTTTCAAATACGATGCATAAAAATTAAATTCCCCATAGGATTTTAAATCATTATAAATTAAATTACTTTCAACACAATAAATTGGGAAAAAAGATATTGCTTGTCCTTTCTCCAAAATGTTATTCAAAAATAAAATATCATTAACGCCATTCAAAGATTTGTTTGACAAATTATTCTGAACTAATTTTAAAAAAGAATTTGCTCTTGAATCCTCTACACTTCCAATCAAAATTGTGCCTTGAGATTTTGCCAAATCATACAATCTTACAAACGAGTTCAATAAAGATTCATATTCTGAATATAAAGTAGAATTATTTGATGGACGATCAACAGGCTGAGGCAAAATATTTCCATCAATTAATGCATAATCTGGATTTTTATTTTTTATTCCTTCGTAAAGCAAATTTAATTCTTGCTTTAATCTTGCAATTGAAACAAACTTTTGTACTTCATCTTTTTGTAAAATATTATCTGATATTTTAAATTCATAAATTGGGTTTTGTGTTAAACGTTCGTATTTAACTAATTTGGAATCATAATCAAAAAATGATCCAGAGCATTTAATATAACAAAAATCTAAACCAGTTAATGAACTTTCAAAAAATCCTGAATCAACACCTATAACTTTTCCTTTTGAGTTTTCATTTATTGCTTGCAATTGTTCTTGTTCAATTAAACCAAAGATACTATTTTGTTTTAATAATTCTTTAGTTTTCTGTGCCTCTACTTTAATATCAGCTAAATAGTTGGCATATTTATCTACTTGCTTCTGTATATCTGCGAACATCAATTATCACTCATTTAATTTACTATCTTCCAACATTTTTGACAAAGCACTACTCTCAGAAGAATTAGAATAATATCTTATTAATCCGGGTATTAAACGATAAACATCATTTACATATCTTGGCACCCCATATTTAGAAACATACCATCTAATTGCTGCAATGCGCAAATCTTTATCTAGAAATATTTTTGGCTGATCTTTTAATTCCCAAGGGTATATTTTTTTAGTACCAAAATCATTTAATTTAGACATCTGTTTTATTTCTTCATAAGAATAGGCATAATTTGCATCAACCAACAACTCATAAAAAGAACTATAATATATAACATGTGATTTTATTATTTTATAAAACTCGTCTGGAATAATATTTTCTGGTTTAATCTTAAACTTAAATATATACCAATTCAACATTGCAACTCTTAATTGTTTATCGTTATATATTTCTGGTTGATCATCTAATTCCCAGGGATACAACTTATCATTTTCAAAATTATTTGATTCTGACATTTTCTTTATTTCATCTACTGAATATGCATAACCACATTCAACTAATATTGAATAGGGTGAATTTCCCAATGCTCCGGAAGGGCCTAATTTTAAATCAGAAATAGTTAATTGTTCTGGTTTTTTATTTGTTAATTTCAAAACCCAATCTAATGCATATTTTTTCATATTCTTATTATATTGATTCATTTTCAATAAATCCCAGGGATAATATTTATCTCTAGGATAACTACCATCTTTAAAGAATTGAGCAATCTCATTCTCAGAATACACATTACCTGTTACAGCCATTATTTCATACATCCCATTAAACTTAACTAACATATTACCTAACCCATATAATATTAAATCTTGAGCAGTAACAGTCATAATTGGTTTTGATATTGCTTTAAAGAATTTGGTTAATATAAAAACATTCAAAGACATATCCTTGAAACTTTTTTGTGCACATCTAATCATTCCTGAATCATATAACTGTTCTATATTTCCAGATTCAATTTCACTATTAATATATTCTATCACATTTTGAGAAAGTTGACTTTTTGATAATCCCACAGTAGTAAAATCAGTATCTCTTGTTTTTTGTGTTTGCGGCTCACTTAGCTCAAGATACAATCTTCTATTTTTTCTAACTACAGAATCTGAAATTACTCTAAGCCCAAAATCAGTTACTTTATAATAACCTTTTTTTATAAACAATAAATCTAACCACCGCATAAAATTAAATTGTCTAACTTTTTGTAAAGACATATTTTGTTCGCGTAATAATTTCCCTAACTTTGCAGACAAAATTCGCTTGAAAAAATCTGATGAGAATGAATCTATTGATCTATGTAAAAGTGCTGCTCTTTCTAAATCCGATTTAAGCATAGCATATTTTTTATTTATAACAAAATACTCATTTAACTGAATTGGATCAGAAATTATCATGTTGAGATTGAAATAGCCCTGCTGTTTATATGTTTCTAATAGAAGATAATCTAACTCTGACTCATCAACACTTTGCAAAAAAGAAAATCTCTTGTCTGCAGAAATAGTATTTAATAATTCTGATTTAACTTCTAAAGGTATTGCAATAGTATTAGACTTAGAGGCAATCACTTTTGGTTTTACCATGCTTGATTTTAAGAATCGAATTAAAGATAGTGCAGTTTTGAGATGCTTTTTTGTTTTTATGCCATCTGTCAATAATTTATTTAATAGTCCTAAAGCGGCATCTTGTTTTTCATTTAATTGACCCATTTTAGATAATTTTGTTTTCATTTCAGAATATGCATCAGTAAGTATACTCTTTACTTTTAATTCTGACTTAAATTTGCCAATATTACTTCGTCTTAGGTGTTCAAATTTCAATTCTGGCATAAATATCAATAAAATAATACTTTATATATTTATAATCCTTTATGTGTTATTATAGGTATGTACAAAATAGGTTTGATATCTACTCATGGTACAGGCAAAACAACTCTTACGTATTCTATCTGCGGCGAATTAAAGAAACAGGGCATTAAAGTTAAACCTATTGCTGAAATTGCAACTCTTGCTTTTGAACGAGGTTTTCCAATAAACAAAAACACTACTTTAGAATCACAAGCATGGATCTTTCACAATCAATGTTCTTTGGAATTAGAAGCAGAAATGTACAAATATGAAGTATGTATTTGTGACAGAACTGTTTTAGATAATTATTGTTATATGGAATATACTTTAGGCAAACAAGAAAAATATTTGGAAATGTCATTAAATCATTATAAAATGCACCCCTACACTAAATTATATTTAGTACCAATTGTTGATGAAGATGTACCCTTATTATTTGATGGCGTAAGAGCAACAAACAAAGATTTCCAAAAAGAAATTGATACTAAACTAAGAACCTTTTTGAAAGACAAAAGAATAGAATTTATTGAATTGCCAATTCCAAATCCAAAAGATACTACAAGACAAGACTGGATTAAAATAATAACAGAAAATACATTAAAAGATTTAGGCAAGAAAACTTTATTTGATTTTTAATTCTAATAATTATCTATTTTTATTTTGAGCATATTTAGAAATAGCTAAATGAATATTACAATAAACTAGTGTTAGGAAAACAGCTGGGTTGCCCCGAGGATTTTTTGTGTGCTGCGAAACAAATGATAATGCTTCATTTGCTAATTTCAAACAATCAGTATAATCTTTTCTGGTTAATTCTTTTATTAATAATATTTCTTTAACAATTTTAGATAATAATTTTGTTCTGATTTCTAAAAAATCATTACTTAAAATATCTAGTCTATAATTACGATAATCTGAACTTTCAAATCGTTTTGATATTTCCTCTAAATTATATCCTTTTAATCTATACATATATGCATCTGCACGAACTTCTCGCAATAATGGTTTAATATTATAACTAATTGGCAAGGGTAATTTCTGCAATTCTCTTAATCTGTCAAACCCTAATTCTCTACGATATGTCAACACAGATCTTTCACTTATTTTTATACCTAATCTTCTTGCTTCAACAACTACTTGAAAATTAGTCAACAGGGGGTTTAATAATAATATTTTCAGAGTATTTGCTCTAGTCATATACGCAGGTATTTTAGCAGTTCTCTTTTCAAGATCATTTGGATAATATAACAAATCACCAGTAGATCTTATTTCACCAGTTACTGCTCTTCTTAATGATAAATTCGGACCTCGTCTGTATTTTACTGGCGCCATACAAAATCACAATCAAATAACAGATTAATATTTATCAACATAAATCTCAAAACATGCAACAGGCATATTTAAACCAAATGTAACTAGTGTTTCTGGATTCACTTCTCCAATAAATCCTTGCAAGGTTTTATCAGCTAATTTAAATGTAACTTTTGCACTTCTTTTTGAAATCATAAATGAATAATCTAATGCCTCATATTTAATATCATTAGCACCAATAGCTTTCAATATAGCATCTAACTTCTGCTTTATTTCTGTATATGATACTTCATTATGACATAATGCTACGCATAGATGATTCTCTTCCTTAACTTTTTCTTTACCACTTTCATTTACAACAAAAGCAACTTTACCCAATTCAAAAATATTTTGAGGATAAGATATATGTTGATTCTTAGATAAAACTTCTAACAATTCTGGCAAAATTCGCTCTCTGAAAATTGCAATACTTTCAGACATAGGATTTGCAATTTGAACATCATTTCGCTCTTGCAAAAACAAATTATCATATTGTTTTTTCGAACTAGTTAAAGTGAATGTCATTAATTCTTGCAAACCTAATCCCAAAGCAGCTTCTCTAACCAAATTATTCCATTCAGTAGTTTTCAACAATCCACCAGTAGTATAGAATTCCATTTTTTTTGGTTTAATCATATTGTAATCGCATTCAATAATTATATCTTCAATTACATCAACAGGGTGCAAAATATCTTGTCTATATTTAGGATATTCTACAACAACATTATCTCTTACAATTTTTGCATTGTAATGTTTTCTTTCTAAAAATTCTATAATTGTATCATCGTCTAATTCTTCGCCTAAATATTCAAATATTTTTTGTTTATCAAAACTCAATTCTAAAGGTGTTTGATCCAAAGATGCAAAAGATTTATTTTCGTCAATATAATTTATTTTTACACTCTCAACTTTTGCGCCCCTATCTGCGAATGCTAAAGCAGTAATTAACAAAGCAACATCTACTTTTTCTTGAGTCTTTCCAGTAACTTCTAAAAACAAATCTTGCTTTCCTAATTCAACTCTTCCAGAATGATTTGAGTTAATTACAGGGGGCAAAGACATGATATTATTTTCTTCGTCCATCCACACAGGATACATAGACATATCTTTAATCAAATGACCATATTCTTTACCTGTTTTGTGTTCTTTTAAAACATCTTCTAATGTCATTTCATTATCTGCACCTAAAGCCCAAAACTTAGTTTTCTTATCGACTAAAGTATATTTTAATTTTGTTCCAGATATTTTATCTAGGGTATAAATTCCTAATGCAAACTCACTTCTTTTTCTTCCATAAGTATTACATACTTTTTCTTGTAAATTAATCATACTAATTAACAACCCTTCAGTTACATCAACATCTCTTATTATTGCTGCACCAGCATATTTATTAAAATCATTTTTGCCAGAAACTTCAACAACATATTCACTTTTTTTAAAATCATAAATTGGTAATCCAACTTGCAAACCTAAATGCCCTTTTAATTCTCTTGCTATTCCTTCAACACTCCACAAATCAGGTCTATTAGAATCAGTAATATCACAAGTAATTTGACCCTCAGTTAAATCATCTAATTCTCCTTTTGCTGCAAAGAAATAACCCTCTAATTGGGCATCATCAATTTCAAAACCCATTAAATTCTCAAAATCTTTTTTACTAAATACTATTTTTGGCATTATATCCCTCTAAACTTTTTCAATAATTGGTTTGCTTCTTAATAACTCTATTTTACTTGAAAACAAATCCCTAATATCCGTTAATTCTAAATTAAACATTGCTAATCTATCAATTCCTAAACCCCAAGCCAAAACTTTTTCTTTGTAACCTAAAGATTCAGTAAATTCAGGCCTAAATATTCCTGAGCCACCTAATTCAACCCACCCTAATTTTGGATGTTTAGCATGTAATGATGCACTAGGTTCAGTAAATGGATAATAGCATGGCGTAAACATGATATCTGTTGCACCAGCAACTTCTTTTGCAAACTGTTCTAATAATCCTAAAAGATTTTTGAAATTAACATCTCCAATAACAATACCTTCTAATTGATTGAATTCAGATAAATGTGTTGCATCTAAAACATCTGGCCTATAAACTCTAGATAGTGCAAAATATTTTTTTGGAGGTATAACACCTTCAGATAATAATCTTGCAGAATATGCAGTTCCTTGAGCTGCTGGCATTAATTTTCTTGCAATATCTTCTGACCATTTATAATTCCAACCTTTTGATCCTGTATTGCCCCCAGTTTCATGTGCATTCCGTATAACATCAACAATTTTCTTTTCTGGCAAATCTCCTTTGCTAGGCCTTTTTAATGAATATGTATCAGTCCAAGTTCTAGCAGGATGATTCTGAGGTTGGAATGGAATATCGAAATTATAAAATTCAGTTGTAATTAAATCTGTTGGCATTTCTTCAAATCCAATTGATACTAGTTTATTTCTAACTAAATTCAAAAATCTTGCATACGGTTGATACTTACCAATAAATAATTGATCAACATCACTTACTACATTGTATGGTTTGAATTTTACATTTTTGTATTCATTGTTTTTTAACATTTCAGATGTTAAATAAGTAACTGTTTTTGATTGCTCTAAATTTGTATAGCTTTCTCCTAATGAATTTTTATTTACAAAATATTCGCTTTTGAAATATGCTTCCAATAAATTCATTTTCAATAAATTATCAATTAATCTTTTGTCTGTTAATTCAATACCATCGGCAACACTTTGTAAAGCATTGTGATATTCTTCAAAACCAAAGTCTTTCAAATTAGATGTTCTTGTTACTAAACCATCAATAACTTCGATTAATTTATTTTTCATAGCATAACCAAAAATAAATGCACTTTTTTCACCAAGTTTTTGTCTAAACTCATTTAAAGCAGTTTTGTTTTCAGACAAAATGTTTAGGATTTGTTCTTCAGGAAATTCTTCTGTTAAATACATATTCCCAAATTTGCTTAGCTTGTATGCGCTAGCATCTTCTTTTTTGACATCAACTAAGCCTTTCTCCTGCAATATAGCAATAGCTCTTCTTACTGAATCTATATTTAAACCCAAAGAATCAGCTAATTCATTAAAAGATACTTGTTTAGAAGACAACTGCCCTAAACATTGAATTTCTTCACTTGTAAATTCCACAAAAATCACCAAATAATAAATATTCTATAATATTACACACTTTATAATTTATATACTATATAAAGAGGTTAGGTTTTTAAGTATTTGTAACTTAGCCTTTAATTCGAGGCATCTTTACTGGTGATTCTAATCTTCTTCTTTGTCTTCGTCTTTCTCTTGCTTGTTTCATTAATCTAACATCTAAAGCATCTTCATCTAAATTTTCTTTTTTTGCACCAACATAGGAGTATTTTAGATTAGTTCTTGAAGATATAACTCGTATATTTCTTTTTGTTAGAAAATCACGCATATAATTTCTCCAATATCCTACGCAAGCTCGACCATATTCCCCAAAAGATTCCAAAAATATTTTGTCATTAATTTTAGACAAATAATCATCAGGTAATAATTTTGATGACCTTTCAACAGTAGGATCATAATCAGTAACAACTAACCTATCTCCTAATTGTTTCTTTGCAAAATTAAAGAACCGGTCAAAAAGAATTGTGTAAAAACGAAAATGAAAATACATAAATATTGCATCATTACGACCATCCCAAAAATTAGGCTTAACAATAACAAATAAAGTTTTAGGATCTTCTTTTGCATCTAACAATGCTCGCCCATAGGCACCGAAAAATGTTTTTAAAATTTTTCTTAAATCTAAAGATAATGCTTTAGGATTATCTAAATCTTTATCAACAATATCAAATGTAACATAATATCCTGGATGAACTAGCATAACTATTTTATTGTATTTTACATTTGATTGTTCAGACATAAAAATCACACTGGTACTCTAGGGCGATATTTTTCTTTATTGCTTATATACGCTCGTCTTAATCTATCTGGGCGGTATAATTTATCCCACAATGTTCGATGTTCTCTAGAAAAATCACTTAACCTAGATATAGATAAACTTGCATTATGTTCTATTTCGAAATGACTTGTAATTTGATTTTGTTTTAATAATTCTAGTAATTCATCAGACCATGATTCTACACAATAATCTGCATATTCGCCAAATGATTTTACTCTAATTTTACTCTTAAATATATTTTTAAAATTAAAAGGCATTAATGAACTTGTTGTTTTTTTATATCTAAAATCATAATTGGTAACATAAATCCTAGGACCCAATCTTTTTTTTGCAAATTCAATTAACGGAGTTAAAAATCTTGATTCAAATTGTTTTATTTTTCTCAATTCTTTTGGTTCTCGACTCAATTGATGTTCATATGCTGGTTTTACTATAATCATATATGCATTAGGATCTGCTAGAACCTCTAAAACTTTTTTACCATATACCCCTAATAATTTAGTTGCCACAAAATTAACTCTTAAATCCTCAAGATCACCTACAAACGGGAAATATAATGGATGAACTAAAAAATAAATTCGTGAATATCTTTCAGGCATATTTAAATAAAGCTGAAAAGATTTAAATATATCTCTTTGCAAATATAATTAATGCATTTTGAGTTTGGGCTCAAAAACAAGGAAATTGATAAAAAGAAAGAGCCTAATACTGAAACAGAACAGAAAGAAGAAAAACCTAAAATTAAGTATTCTGAAACAAATATAGGGTATGACTCTGCTTTTTCTAAACGACTTCTGCTTGATAATCCAAAAGATATATTCTATGAATCTGAACAATACTTACTATTTGACAAAACTAATCCTAAAATGTATCTAAAAGATATTGTTAAACTATCAATGCAGGAAAAACAATTATTCAAAAAGTTTTTTGAATTCATAAAAGAATTACCAATAACAAATACTGAAACAGAACTGGAAAACCATTTTCTACAATTCCTAGCAGAAAATAAAATTAAATTGGATCATGAACAATTAAAATATTTACATAAATTAATTGATTTTGAAATAAATCATTTCGGTCCATTAACACCATTACTACAAGACAAAGATCAAGTAGAAGAAATTGCAGTAATAGGATTAGGAATAAATAATCCAGTTTATGCCTATGTTTCAAATGTAGGTTGGACAAAAACAAATTTCTTTTTTACAAACGAAGATTACTTGCGTGAGTTAATTAACAAAATGGCAAGAAACATTGGAAGACAAATATCAATTAATTCGCCAATGCTAAATGCATCTTTACCTGATGGCTCAAGATTAAATGCAATCATACCTCCAATATCAAATAATGCACCTAGTATTACATTAAGAAGATTTAAATTCAATCCTTTGACTCCTTTGGATTTAATTAAATATAATACCTTTTCAGATGAGCTCTGCACATTTTTATGGTTAGCAATGTTAACTGACTCAAATATATTAATTGCAGGCAATACTGGTTCAGGTAAAACAACAACATTAAATGCATTATTTTCTTTTGTTCCAAAAAGTGAACGAATAATTATTTGTGAAGAAACTCCAGAAGTAAATATTCCACACGAACATCAAGTTAGATTAAAGATTGATGACAAAAAAGGAATTAATATGAATGAATTAATTGTTTCAACATTGAGAATGCGACCTGATCGTTTAATTGTTGGAGAGATAAGAACTAAAGAAGAAGTGCATTCATTTATTGATACTATGTTAGCAGGTCAAGGAAAAGGCTCTTTTGCAACATTTCATGGATTATCTTCTGAAGATACTGTCGAAAGATTAATGAAATTAGGTATGTTAGAACAAGATCTTAACGCTTTAGATTTAATAATTTTACAGAGAAGATGGAATACTATTGATGAAGAGACTATGATGCAAAAAGAAATTAGAAAAATAATTGAAGTTTGCGAAATACAAAATAATAAAATTGTACCAATATACAAATATGATTTTGAAAATAATGTTTGGAACAACTTAAACAAAAGCAAAAAGATAAAAGCAAAAATAGAAATTATATTCAGAAAACCTTTTGATGAAATATTTTCACAATACCAAAAACGAATCTATAGATTAAATGAAAGAAAACACAATATGAATGAATTTTTCGAACATGTAAATAATATTCTTTGGGATAAACATGCAAAAAAATAGTTTTAGTTTGGAAGAAAACATAAAATATATAAAATTAAAATATCCTTGGCAGAATTATTTGTCATACAAAAAAACAATGTATTTCATTACATTCTTTTCAGCATTATTCTTTGCAGTTACTTGTTTTTTATATTTTGATAGTTTAGAATATACAATTTATACTCTAGTTTGCGTTACTTTGGCAAGCATAGCTTTCTTTTATTATTATCCTTTTGTATTAAAGAAGGCATATATTGGCAAAATAGAAAAAGATTTACCTTTTTTTTTAATTGATTTGGATATGAAACTATCTATTGGTCAAGAATTTCTTTTAAGCGTAAAAGAATTAACAAAAGAATACTCTTTTTTGGGAGATATTTTCCAAAAAATAATTGATAATTATAATAAGGGAATAAGTTTGCAAAAAAGTTTTAGAGAATATGCTGAGATGTTTGATTCTCCTGATTTCAAAAGAGCATTAACTCAAATATTAAGTATATATGAATCAGGAAAAAACTTCAAAGAGAAAGGCCCATTATTTGAATTAGCTGAAGAGTTAGTTAATATTCAAACAACAAAAGCTAAACTTTATAGCAATAAGTTAGTAATGATATCTTTGTTCTTTATTGGTGCAACGGCTATTTTGCCTTCATTGCTATTAGTGTTTGTAAGTGTTGGAGGAATTATTCTTAATTTAGGTATTACTCCAATACAATTAATTTTAATATTTGCATTGGTATTCCCTGCAATCGACATTATAATTATATTTATAATTTTCAATATGATGCCTAGTTTTTTGAGGTAAATATATGTTTGAAGAAATGTTATTTAAGATATTAGGTGCAAAAAAATATAATGAATTTGTATTATATTTGCACAAAGAAAACAGTAATACAAAAAAGTTTTTCAAAAATATTGCAATAATTTATTCTATTATTGTTTTGCTTATTGTTGTTGCATTTGTATTACAATATTTAAATTGGATTTATTGTTTAATAATTATAATTATTGGTTTACCAATAATAACTTTATTATATTATATCTTTGAAATATTCAAAGAAGAACAAAGACAAAAAGTTATTGAGAATTCTTTGCAAGATGTTTTGTTGCAAGCAAGTTTATTTCCTAAAGGAACAGAAATAACCAAAATATTAGAATATATTGGTAATCAAAATTACAAATATATTTCTTTAGAATTCAAAATTTGTTTAAAACAAATTAAGAAAGGATATAGCGTGCAAAAATCTTTACAAGAAATTTGTACAAGAAACAAAAATCCTTTGTTGAAAAGAGTAATTAATTTGTTAATTGTTGGTTATAAGTCTGGAAAGGATATGAATTTTGTTTTAGGAAAAATATCTCAATATATTTTGCGTATACAAGAGTTAGAAAGAGAAAGATATTCTAGTTTAGCAATACAAAAATATACTTTATTAATTTCTGCAAGTGTTTTAGTTCCTTTGATATTAGGCTGGATTCAAGGAATTATTAGCGGTTTTGATTTCTCAAGTTTTCAAACTATTGGAATAATTGCAGTTGACCCGAATATGACTTTGTATGCTAAATATGCAACTTGGATTTATTTATTTGAATTAAGTGCTATATCGAGTTACTTTGTTGCATTAATAGATGGCAACAGAAAGAAGTTTGTTGTTTATTTGTTATTTATATTACCAGTTGCATTATTGGTGTTTTGGTTAGTTTAAGATTTTCTAATTACTGTAAAACCATTAGGAATATCTCCAACAACTATTCCTAGAGTATCAAATTCTTTTCTTAATCTATCACTTGTTGCAAAGTCTTTTATTTTTCTTGCATTGTATCTTTCCCATAATTTAGATTCTAAATCTTCATTAATCTTTTCAGGGACTGTAAACAAACCAAAAATAGAATCTAAATCCTCAAATACATCAACTATCTCACTTGCAATTTTCTTATCAATTAATCCTTGAGATAATAATGAATTTGCATATGAAACAAATTCATAAACATGAGTTAATGCCAAGGGTGAATTCAAATTATCATCTAAAGCAGCTCTTATATTTTTCGTTAACTCTTCTACTTTCTTTTCTAATTCTTTTTCTTGATTTTCATCAAACTTGTTTTCAGAAAAATAATTAGTTAATTTCGCAATTAACAAATTAATATCATTTAAATTTTTCTGCATAGCATTCAAAGATTCAAAAGTAAAATTCAATTGATTCATATAACTACTAGACAAATACAAAAACTTTAATGCCAAAGGATTATAACCTTGCTTTTCTAAATCTCTTAAAGTATAAAAATTTCCTAAACTCTTAGACATCTTCTGATTGTTTACTAACAAATGTTTACAATGCACCCAAAATCTTGCAAATTGTTCTCCTGAGTGTGCTTCGCTTTGTGCGATTTCATTTTCATGGTGCGGAAACAATAAATCTTCTCCGCCAGAATGTATATCTAATGTATTACCTAATAATGATGTTGACATTACCGAACATTCAATATGCCAACCGGGTCTTCCTTTTCCTAATTTTGATTCCCAAAATACTTTTCCATCTTTAGGCGTATATGCTTTCCACAAAACAAAATCATTTAATTCTTCTTTTGAATATTCATCTTGGATTACCCCGGAAGCATTCTTCTTCAAATCTCTTTTATCTAATTTTGCTAATTTACCATAATCTTTGAATTTTGATATTGAAAAATAAACAGAACCATCATCACTTTTGTATGCAAATCCTTTTCTAATTAAATCATAAATAAAATCAACAATTTTATCGACATATTCTGTTGCTCTGGGATAATAACTTGAATTTGTAATTTTCATTTTCTTACAATCATCAAAAAATGCATTGATATAGTAATCAGTATATTCTTTTAATGTTTTATCTGGATTATTATTTAGTGCTTTTATTATTTTATCTTCAATATCAGTTAAATTTCTAACATGAATTACTTTGTAACCTTTATACTTCAAATATCTTACTAACAAATCATCCATTGAAAAAGTTCTTAAGTTACCAATGTGTGCATAATCATAAACAGTTGGACCACAAGAATACATTTTCACAACTTGGTCTTGAACTTTAAAATTTTCTTTCTTGTCAGTCAAATCATTGTACAATTTCAACATAAGCATCACATTTTAGAAGATTTTTAATAAGTATTTTTCTTCATAAATATAACAAATTTACCGAAACCTTTATTAATAGGGATGTTTTATAATAATTAGAATTTTTTTCTTCGTATATAAAGGAGTGATTACGATGGTAGGATACGCACATAAAAATAAGAAAGGAAATACATACTATTTACATAGTAAAGGTAGATTGTTCTTTTTCTCAAAAGAACCAAAAGGATCAATTGATTTACCTGCTGGTTACCTAGTTGTTGAAAACAAAAAAACTGGATTACCAATGTTAAAATCAAAAACTAAAAAGTAAATAAAATAATATTATTAATTTCAGGGGGTAATCCCCTGAGATGTTCTATTTTTCTAATTTTATATTTAATTAACAATTTAAATTATAAACAATATTCTAATTCAAACTCGTGGCCAATTTCTTCTTTGCTCTTTTGCTTCAAGACTATTACCAGGATATGCTTTCTTTAATGGATATGTGATTTCTAAAATATATGGATTTAATTTTTGATTGACTAGAAAATAATTTTGATACAAAGTCATAGGCCTACTATTTAGCAAGGGTCTATCTCTTAGAGTAATTCTATTTTTCCCGTGTCTAACACGTTCAAAATCCTTTTGAGAATATTTTAATCCATATTTTGTTGCCAATCCTCTTTTCAATGCCATATAATTTAATAATTTTATAAGATGTTGTCTTTCAGAAGTGATATATACTTTACCATTTGGTAATAAAACATATTTTAATAAATCGAAGATTGTTGCAAATTCATAATTTTGGATAATATTTGGAAAATCGATATTTATATTTCTAACCTTAATTCCTTTTTTTATATATTCGCGCAATGTTTGAGTTGCTGTTGATATTTTCAATTCTAAATTTTCAGTATTAAATTGTACTGCTATAGGATCTACACCAACATATCGTCTTTTTTTGAATTTATTTGCTTGTTTAGTTAATCTCTCTTCTGCATCTCTAGATCCTACATCCAAAGTTTGAATAACTTTATCTGGTGTTGGGCCTCGAAAAGGACCTTTACCTATTCGTTTTAAACTAGTTATTGGTTTATTTGGTTTCTTTACTATTGGCATAAATATCAAACAAAATAGAATGTAAAGAAATATAACTATTTCGATAAAGAAATAACTTTTATTCCGGGTACTTTCTTAAAATCAGATATATTCTCGGTTAATATTGAAGTTATACCATTTTCCTGCATTGTAGCAATTAGTAAAGCATCAAAGAAATGAATTTTATAGCCCTCAGAAATTAAATTAGCTTTAATTATTGTTTCTGGAGTATAATTTATTACTAATAAATTCTTTAAAAATCTAGATATAAAATCATTTACAGAATTAGAATTCATTTTTGGATTTACTTTTTCCAAAAGAACTCTAGATGCCTCTACAATATTTTGTATACTTATTACACAAATATTTGAATCCATCAACTCATCAATCATATCTACAGCTAAATTATGTTTTTTATCCATAGTCATTGCAGAATAAACTAGAATATTTGTATCAATAAGTACTTTAGTCATAAATTTCATCTCTAGATTTATACATTGTATATTTAACATTCAATCCTTTTCTTAAAAAAGCAATGAATTCTTTCTTAGTATCACAATTACTTGATTCTTTTAAACAATTTAATGCATCAGTAACAACATCACTCAATGCACCTTTTTTGCCTTTGTATCTTTCATTTGCCAAATATCTTAACAAGTCCTCAGATTGATCATTCAAAGCAATCATAACATTACCCATAAACATCACCAATATAGATATATATACAGATAACTATATAAATATATTTATAATCTGTAAAAAGAATTACACTTTGAACTTACTATTCAAAACAAAAACAACTTGCTGACCAACTCTTTGCTTTTCAAAATAGCCTTCTTTCTCTAATTTGTTTAATCTTTGAGAAGCAGCATTCAAACCTTTGTAACCCAAAGAGTCCTGAATATCTTTTGCAGATACCCATTTATTCTCTTTTGCCAAATTCAAAATAGATTTATCCTGATCAGTAATAAATAAACTATCAATATCACTACTTGAGTTTAATGCCTCAATTGTTGCTAAAGAAGCTCCCCTTCCCTGAGCATTCATTAGCTTCAACATAGAGTCATATTTAGAGTTTAACCCATCCAACAATTCATTTGTCTTCTTACGCTCTTGCATAAGCTTGTAAATCAATAGTCCCAATACCTCAGGACGATCACTCAAAGCATAGATCTGCTCAATTAAGTCAGATTCACTGGATTCACTAAGCTGTTGCAACACAACCTGTAATCCATTGCTTTGAATGTATTCTTGATTAACTATATGCTGAGTCATAACATATCATGACACATTCATGATATTTAAAACGATCGGTTTAGAAAATTAGATTTTTGGATGCCAGGAACTTTGAAAAATAAACTTCGCTGGCCCAATATATTAAATGTTTATTTGCCTAAAACAATTTCTATACTTGATACCCTTACTTTTGTACCATCTTCATTACTAAGTTCTTCAGTTGCTATCTTAATATCTTCTACTTTCAAATCTTTAGCAAATTTATTTCTCACCATTTCAGCAACATCTACTGCTGTGCTTATTGCTTTTCCTCTAGCTTTGAGAGTAATCTTAGTTGATCCTTGGTTTAGCATAGTTATTAATGCCAAAACATAGCTCTTGGTGTTTTTCTTGCCTATCAGTATTACGCTGTCCTTTTGTTCCATTGAATCACCTCAGAACTTAAGTATAGTACAATAACACAATAAAGTTTATAAAGTATTAGGGAATTATGTCTAATATCTTTAAATATTAGATTACAATATATAGTAAACAAGGTGATGATTATGGCAAGTATACAGAAGACAACTAAAGTTGTTGATTATGTTAAAGATAATTTTAAGG
>Ga0172371_10002034_pt1 | contig 32305 bp, 30 predicted proteins | sample Lak12m_FD_114543 | JGI IMG/M metagenome (GOLD analysis project Ga0172371, IMG submission 114543) | Freshwater microbial communities from Kabuno Bay, South-Kivu, Congo - kab_022012_12m | ecosystem: Environmental > Aquatic > Freshwater > Lake | place: Democratic Republic of the Congo: South-Kivu...
GGAGTCCAACATTGATCCGGCGAAGATCGAACCAGGCCAGATGAAGACCATGGATTGCATCACATGTCACAACCGGGTGACGCATTATTTTGCTGTCCCGGCCGATTCGGTTGATGATGCCATGTCACATGGCGTGATCTCGCCCGAGATCCCGGAAATCCGGATAAAAGCGGTTGAAGTATTAACTGCGCCTTATCAATCCCGGGAATACGCCATGAGCGGTATCGCCGGGTTGGAAAACTATTACAAACAATACTACACAGACTTCTATTCCAGTAACCGGGATTTAATCCAATCCGCGATAACAGAACTGCAAAGCATATATAACCAGACGGTATTCATTGACCAGAAAGTGGATTGGACCACCTATCCCAATAATATCGGCCACATTAATTTCCCCGGCTGCTTCCGCTGTCATGATGGTAAACACCTGAACACCCTGCAGCAAGCCATCCGCATGGAATGTAACCTGTGCCACTCCATCCCGGTGCTGGCTACATCCCAGGATTTCATCACGAAGATCGAGATCAGTCACGGTCCAGAACCCCAATCGCATTTGAATCCCAACTGGATTAGTCTTCACCACGATGCATTTGATGCCACCTGCAGTAACTGCCACACCACCGCGGATGCTGGCGGAACCTCCAACACCTCCTTCTGCTCGAATAGTGCCTGCCATGGATCTTCCTTCCAGTACGCTGGTTTTAATGCCCCATCCCTGCGTGCGATCCTGCAAACCCAACTGCCCGCGCCAAGCCCCACGCCCACTCGGGCACCTGTAGTGAGCAATCCAACGTTCGACGCCAACATCCAACCTGTCTTTGCTGCCCGCTGCACCCTCTGTCACAACGCCTCAGCCCCCAGTGCCTATCTCGATCTGAGCAGCTACACCGGGGTTATGAAAGGCGGCAAGAATGGCGCAGTCATCACACCTGGTGATGCTGCGCTAAGCTTGCTTGTAAAAATTCAAAGCAATCAGCACTTTGCCAACCTCTCGGCAGCGGAATTGGTGCTCGTGGAGCAATGGATAATCGCCGGAGCGCCGGCGAAATGACCCCCGCCCCTGCCCTTACCCTGATGAACAGTGAGGGACGATGCAAATACCTTCCACTCCTGCCCCTCCCCCATAAAACGGGGGAGGGGTTTTGTTTATACCAATCTTTATTTTTCAATGGCTCGTTCAACCACCTCACCGACTACTCACCACCCACTATGCCACTTCCGCAGTCACCTTTTTCACCTTCCGCATCTCCTCCGCCTCCGCATCCTCGGCACCGTGATCAACCACACTCAGGTAGCGCACCCCCAGCGAGAAAGCCAGCAGCCCGTAGGCCACCACTCCTGCACCACTAAGGATCTCGATTAACGAGGGAAAATAATGGGTGTATTCGACCACTGGCTCGCCGGGCAGGTATGAAAGAACGATCATCAGGCCCGAAAGGTTTGTATCCCAGCGGTAGGCTACCACGCCTCCCACCACCAGTAGCAAGGCGAGCATGCGCCAGAAAGAATTTTCCCTCGTGCTGCGATTGATCAACAACACCATGGGGATGACCACTCCCAGCATCATCTCGCCCACCCAGAAATTAAAGGAGAGCGGCCCATGGGTTAGCAACTGTAATCCTTCAGTACGCCCTGGCTGGTATGTGTAGGTCATTGAAAGGGCATCCCAGAAGCGAAAATAGAGATACAACACAAGCGTCCAGCCGATAAAAAAAGAGATGCGTTCTAACAGGGTGTCATCCACTCTGAAACGGCGGCTGAGACGCGCCACCAGCATGGAGGCAAAAACGGTCAGCGACATGCCGCCCGCCACAGCAGAGATGATAAATAGCACCGAGATGTCAGGCCGGAACCAGAAAGGGCGTGCTTTCAGCACTCCGTAGAGCGCTCCCAGCGAGGATTGGTGCAGCATCGAGAGTCCCAGTCCAATAACGGCAAGGTATGGCGCGTAGTGATGGATTCGCGACATCCACCCGGCCAGCTTTGGCCAGCGTTTCTTCAACCACTCGAACTGGGCAAAGATCGGTAAGCTCTCCAACAGCAGCACTGTCAGGTACAGTGTGATGCACATGGTTACTTCCCAGAGCAGCGAGTGCTTGTTCCAGTAGACCACTGCATGCCAGAAGCGATCCGGTCGGCCGATGTCCATCAGCAGGGTCAGCAGCGCCATGGTGTAGCCGATCAGCCCGATGAAGGTTGCTGTTCGCGCCACCGGCTGGTAACGTTTCAAACCCAGCAGATAGACCGCGGCGCATAGCGAGAAGGCTCCCGCACTGACAGCAATGGATGAGAGGTCTATCGTGATCCACAGCCCCCACGGCACAAGGTCGGTTAGGTGGGTCACCGAGAGACCCTTCCAAAAGACGATGACCCCCGCGCCAAGGCCGAGCAGAATTAGCAGGCCCAGGCCAAGCAGCCAGAACAGCCAGACGGAAATTTTCAGTCGGGTTTTCATGGCTACACATACTCCTCTACGGCAGGCAGGTAATAGACGCGCGGCCCGGTACCCAGGTCAGCGCGCAGGGTGTAAGAGGGTCTTGCCTGGAGTAGCTTGCTTACATTGGAGTTCGGATCGCTTAGATCGCCAAAGAGGCGCGCGTTCACCGGACAGGCCACGACGCAAGCCGGGGATGCATCCGGGTCCACACCCGGGGTCATGCCCAGGCTCAGACCGCGGTCAATTCGCTGGTAACAGGAAGTGCACTTCTCGACCACCCCGCGCGGCCGGCGCTCCACCTCGGGTTGGCCCCACTCCGGTACAACCGGATTAGGCTCGATAAATGCCTTCCAGTTGAACGATCGTGCCCCATAAGGACAGGCTACTTCGCAATAACGGCAGCCGATGCAGCGGTCGTAGTCCATCATCACGATCCCATCCGGGCGGTAGGTGCTTGCTTTCACCGGGCAGACATCCACACACGGGGCGTGGCTGCACTGCATGCACGGGCGCGGCAGGTAGGTCTCCTTGCCAGCCACCTGCCCCGCCTCGAGGACGGGATTCCAGGTGATTTCCGGCGGAACATCGTTATGGGCGCGGCATGCCAGGATGCAATAACCACAACCGTTGCACAGCGATTGGTCAATGACCATTGCCCACTGCCTGCCCCCCGAGGGGATCGGCTCTGAGGCTGCAGCCCGACGGATCGCCTGCGCGCCGCCAACTGCCGCTGCACCAACCGTAACCACCTTTAGAAAGTCGCGCCGGTTTAATTTCGGCTGGCTCATTTGCTCCTCTCTTCCTTTCCGTTGAAATTGCGATATAACTTTTCCAGCCATGGTGAAAGCACCATCCCGCCTACCAGGCCAAGCAGCCCCGCTAACCCGGCAAAACCGAACGGGCTGACTGGCACCGGCTGGTTGCTCACCAGCGGGATCGGCGTGGCGACCGGTGTGGGTGAAGGTGTGGGCGTTCCGCCGCTCTCCTCTACGGCGATGGCTGCCGCGGCCATCGCTGCACCCGGGGCATGCATCTGGCTGGCGTGGCATTTATTGCAGGTATCCAGGGTGGGGATGAAGCTGTGATCGGGTGCTTTATGTGAAGCTACGAAATCTGTAACATCAGCCTTGCCCACGTTAAAACCGAGGTGGCAGTTGACGCAAGTCACCCCGGCCTCAGCGTGCTTGGATGTCGGGAAGTTCTGCATGGCATCCTTGTGGCAGTTGGCGCACAGGTCAGATGCATCCGGGCTGGCTGCCGCAGCATCAGTCACCGATTTCATCCCGGCGCCGTGTGGGTCATGGCATACCGAGCAGGTCATGTCTCGCTTGTAATGCGCACTCAACATCCAGTTCTCGGTGATGAAGCGTGGATCGCTGTGGCAACGACCACAAAGGTCGGGGGTTTTATCGATCGGCATGTTCTCTTTGGGGTGATTCGCCGGGATTGGGCTGTGGCATGCCGTGCAGACCACTCCTTCGGCTTGCCGCTCGCCGGTCGCCGGGTCATATCCAGTGGCATGACATACAAGGCAGGCGCCGGGTTGCCCTTGGGTTTGCCAGGTTTCGGCAAAGATAGGGTCGCTCAATGACTGTCCATGCGAGCCAGATTGCCACTCAGTGGCGATGTCGCTGTGGCAGGCCATGCAATTACTATTGCTTATGCCACTCGTTGGCTCGGTAGTTTGCGCCCTGACCGCGAACAGCGTAATGCCGGCCGCGAGTAGCGCAAAGATAAGGGCGATGATCAGGCGTTCGGGTTTCACCATGTGGTTCTCCTCTTGTGGATTTATATCGTGACCGGCGCAGGTCCCTGGCGGAAGACACTGCACCCCAGGCACTCCTCACGCAGGAGGCCGGTTTGAGAACGAAAAAATTGCCAGCACGGGATCCTGGGCTGGGTCGCTGCAGCCAGACATTCCTCCCTCAATGACTCGGGGCAGCCTTTTACCTCCCAGCAGGGTTTACACTCCACCGCAACAACCGGTGCCGTTAGGGCTTCCTTCTGCCAGCGCCGATCAAGGTGACGGAGCAGGGTGATGACGGCCGCGGTCAGAGCCAGGGGAAGACCGAGGCGCAGGAGCAAGCCGATGGCGAGGGTGAAAAAGGGATTCAATCCGTCCATCGGGAGCCTCGCAAACTGCCAGAACGGCGGTGAACCGCTTCGCCAATTGCCAGCATGAGTGCGAAAGGAATTCCCACCCGCAAGGCAAGAAAAACGATTGCGAACAATGCGCTTGTCATGGCAACCTCCTTTCGAGGGTTCAGGATTAATCCATCATTAGTTTAGCCATTGACAAACGTGAAGTCAATTCGGCGGGCTGTCCATCTTTTTAATGGGATTACCGCCCCACGCTACGCACGGAATTGGACCCTTCTACTTCTCCTGCCCCATGCCACTTGGAATGAATTGTGTGATTATTGAGTCAAATGCCCCAATTCTGTGAAATTTGAGCCCCCTCTCCTATGACCCCGCACCATTGGGGCCTGATTCCCGATGTCCGGTTACAAACATCCGGTTTACAGATGGTCACTACGGTTTGATGATTCCCTTTCGGATGGCATAGCGCACCATATCCGCGCGTGAGTGCAGGTTAAGCTTTCGCATGATATTCTCCCGGTGACGGGCAACGGTCTTCGGGCTAATGACCAGCACTTCGGAGATCTCTTCATTACTTGCCCCATCAGCCAGGTACTTCAATATCTCCCGCTCGCGGTCGGTTAGACCATCCACCCCGGCCGCCTCGCCGCTGGCGCGCTGCTGGGCAAGAAAGTCCTTGACGAGCAGTTTGGCAAGGGATGGATAAAGGTAGACCTCACCTGTAGCTGCTGCTCGGATTGCCGTCAACAGCTCTTCAGGCGCGGCACGCTTGGGAACATAACCATTTGCCCCGGCTTCGAGCATCTTGAAGAAATATTCCTCGTCCTCATGGATGGTCAGCGCTACCACGGCTACATCAGGATGAAGCCGCTTGATCTCGCTGGTGGCCTCGATGCCCGATTTATCCGGCAGGCCGATGTCCATCAACACGATGTTTGGCTTCAGCTCTCGTACGGCAGCGAGTGCCTCCCGCGCCGTGCCGGCCTCGCCAACGATCTCCACATCGCTCTCACCGCTCAAGAGCATCCGCAGCCCCGAGCGGACAACAAGATGGTCATCCACCAGAAGCAGGCGTATCTTCATCGGGAACCTCCTTTTCTTCCTCGTATGGGATGGAAACCTGCACCTTCGTTCCAGTGCCGGGATGGGAGTTCAATGCGAATTTTCCACCCAGCAACGTGGTGCGCTCCTGCATGCCGGTCAGACCCCAGGCTGGCCGGGAGGAGGAGATGGCGCGAGGATCGAAGCCGCACCCGTCATCTGTAACCTCCACCCGCACCGCGTCTGGGTCGAAGGTCAGCTTGATGGTGGCGTGATGCGCCTCGGCGTGCTTTACCACATTGGTTAGCGCCTCCTGGGCGATGCGGAACAGGGCTGTCTTAACTGCCGGGGAAACCGGGCGTTCCTTCCCGTTGATCTCCACCTTCACCGAGAGATGTGTGCGTTCCTGCACATCGTGTGCGTACCAGCGCAGTGCGGCAGGCAGGCCCAGGTCATCCAAGTGCGAGGGACGCAGGTCGGCGATCAGGCGCTGTAACTCGTCCAGCGAATGGGCTGTCAGTTCCTGTAACTGGCGCAGGGTTTGATTGGCGCGACCCTCGTCACCACTCTCCGCCCGCGTTCCCAGGCCACGCAAGCCCAGGCCGATAGCGGTGAGTGCCTGACCGGTTTCGTCGTGCAGCTCGCGGGCGATGCGTTGGCGCTCGTTCTCCTGCGCGGCCACCACACGCCTGAAAAGCTCGCCGCGCATGGCTTCTCGCTGTTCAGCTTCCTTCACGCGCGCCTCTTGCAGGCTGGCGATCTGGCGTTCGATCTCCACCTGGAAGGCGCGCAGGAAGCGGATGACAAAGAAGGAAGCCAGCATGGCCAGCGCGGCTCTGAATAACTGCACCGGGAAGCCGAATAGACTTTCGAACAGGGTTTGATTGATGATATTTGAGGGCGGCAAACTCGTCGACTGAACAAAAATCTGCCCCACCAATCCATACCAGCCGAAGGCTACCGCAGCCCACAATGCATCGCGACCAAAGGAGACCAGCCCCGCCTGCCGGAAGACGCGCTGCTGGATCACCAATCCAATTGCAGCCAGCAGCGCGGCTGGAATTGCCAGCGAATAACGCGTCCAAACGTCGGCGACACCCCAAATGCCAGGAGCCGGGAATTTTCCCCGTAAGAGTAACAGTCCAAAAGCCCAAATGCTTTCCAAACCCAATGGTACGATCAGGATGAGCCGCAAGGCAACCGCCTTTGTGGCCATCAGGTAGCTGCCAAAAGCCGCCAGGGATACGAATGAAAACGCTAGCATTGCCAGCCTTAAGCAGGAAAGCCAGGCCGGGATGGGTTGCCCGGTCGTCGCGGCCAACACATACAGCTCTATCCATTCGTTGGCCGCATGCACCAGGCCAAAGGCCGCCAGCGGCCGCAAGGCGCGGCGCAGGCGGGCGTCTGAGGAACGTCCACCCTCCACCATTACCAGCAGGCCCATGCTGAAGAATGCCAGGCCGTATAGGAAATAGATCAAGCTGATCGGAGAATGATTCACTGCTGTTCGTGACGCAGTCGTGTTCCGCAGGCACGGCAGAAGAGGTCGCCCGGTTGGGCACGCCGTCCACACTGGTGACAGTAGACCCCCGTGGAAAGCTCCGCCTCCTCCCCTCCACGTGGCGCATGACGCGCTCGCCCTGCCCCAATCTGGCCTCGGTTGCTCCGGATATATGAAACACCAACCCACAGTCCGAACACGATCAAACCAACTCCCAAAATTCCCAAACCCCATGGCAAATAATTTTCAAGTGCCACGCGCCCAATTGCTGAGGCTGGATTGGCCGATTGAGGATTAACCCGCGAAGCGCTCAAAGTATCGGATGTCTTGGTGTAATCCACCGAAAGCGTGAATGTCTCACCTGCATTCAGGGCACCGAATCCCGAAGTGTAATAGGTCAGGCCATTGTCACCGGTATAGCTGTCAGGTAGTGTTGGAGATGTCTGCAAGTTGGAGGCATCGACCGGCAATTGGACATGAATCGTAAAATTGTCCACTTTAAAATCTCCTGCCCAGTTATACAAGAAACGCCGGTTGTTTCCCTGTTTCTCCAAATTATCGTAATACTCCACCCGGATTGCGCGCCCGCTCACGTTCTTAATAGTGATTGTTGTCCATTGCTCACCGTTGTTTAACTCGTATTCGATCCCCTGATCCGTAACTGCTGTCTGTGCCGTGCCTACTGCCACTACCAGGACTTTCCCTCCGGGCGGGATGTGAACATTTAAATCCAGCGGCAATATCGTATTGGCCGCAAGCGTGAGCTCGTAAATGACTAACATACTGGGTTTATCGAACTCCGGCCACAATTGCACGGAAACTGATTCCAACCTTATCTCACCCTGCGCCCGCACCGTGACCGGCGAGAAAAGTAGAATGCCAACAGCCATAAAGTAAAACCACATGCGCATACTTTGCCTCAGAGTAGGAATTACCCTATCATACCATGCCTTAAATATTAGGAGAAGAAATTATCCTACCCCACTACTGCCTTCACCAGCAGCCACATCACGCGGTTGACCGGTGTCGGCACCCCAGCCTGCTCTCCTGCCCTGACGATCGCCCCGCAAATGGTTTCGATCTCAGTCGGCGCGCCGCGCAGTACATCCTGTAACATGGATGAATGGTTGATCGCCGTCCGCCGTGCCACCTCCTCAGCGACGACTCCCGGATCGAGCTCCTGTAGGCACACCCCAAGCGCACGCGCCACCTGGGCAGCCTCAACTGCTAGTGCACCCATCAAGAGGCGCGCTGTTGGTTTATTGAGTAGCTCGCCGTTGGTCACGCGGAGAAGCGCGGTTAATGGATTGATCGCCGCGCTGACCATCAGTTTCCCCCAAACAAGCGAACGGGCGTCCTCCACAACATTGACCGGGAAGCCAGCTCCCCTCAGTAAAGCTGCCATGCGGGCAAGTCGTGGGTGCGTCTCGATGGATACTGGCCCTTCGCCGCCCAGCCTTGCAAGGCCGGGAGCAACCAGCATCGCTCCGATGGTGGTCACACCAATGGCAACACGCTGGGCATCCAGTGCATCCACCAGTACCTCGCGGTTGCCCAATCCGTTTTGCAGGGTCAACGCCAGACCTTCTTCATGCAGACAGGCTGCAAGGTGGCGGGCAGCGCGTTCCGTTTGCCAACTCTTGACCAGCACAAACCCCAGCCGCGCCCCGCAGCATTCCATCGGATTTTCCACCACACGCACAGGATAGGTGTGCTCCACACCATCCAGCCCGATAAGCCGTGCGCCACGCTCACGCAGGGCATTCAAGCCTTCCGACCATGTGCCGAGCATGCTCACTTCCACGCCTGTTGCAGCAAGCCGGTTGGCAAAAAGGGTGGCGAGCGCACCCGTTCCTATAATTAGAATTGAAGCTGTCTCCATTCTCTTTACTTCCAGAATATCACTGGAACGCCATTCACAATTTGCTTGTAACTACTCACCCATCCCCCCGCCCCCTTTCCCTCTCCAACAACCCTTTTTCGCCTGATCTCCCCTCCCCCTTGTCGAGGAGGGGCTGGGGGTGGGGTTGAGTAGATTTTTTATTTATAAGTGATTACTCACCTTCTTATTCAATTCCCGCATAAGAGTCTCCCATTCCTCTTCTGGCATCTCGACGCTATGCTCCACCGCCGGAAAGTTTTTGGAAATGATGTCTGTTAGAAACTCACAGAAGGCTCTCTTCATCTCAGCGTGAAAGTCTGCATATTTTTTAACGAACTTGGGCGTAAAACGGTCGAACAGACCTAGAAGGTCATGCGTCACCAGCACCTGCCCATCACAGCCCACCCCCGCGCCGATGCCAATGGTCGGAATGTTCAGCCGCTTGCTGATCAACTCTGCCAAACGGGCTGGAACCGATTCCAGCACGAGGCTGAAAGCGCCGGCTTCTTCGAGCAGCAGCGCCTCCTCAAGAAGGCGTTTGGCTGCTGCCGCTGTGCGTCCCTGCGGGCGGAAGCCGCCCAGTTGGTTCACAGATTGTGGCGTCAGGCCGAGGTGCCCCATCACTGGTATGCCCGCGCCGACGATGGCGCGCAACGCATCCAGCCGCTCGCGCCCACCCTCCAGCTTGACCGCGTCCATGCCTCCCTCCTGCAGGAAGCGCCCGGCATTGCGCAGCGCATCTTCCACCGAAACCTGATAGGACATGAATGGCATATCCCCCACCAGCAGCGCGGACTTTGCCCCGCGCGCTACTGCCCGGCAATGGTGCAGCATCTCATCCATCGTGACGGGGAGCGTGTTGGGGTAGCCCAGAACCACCATGCCAAGCGAATCGCCCACCAGAATGGCATCCAGTCCGGCCTGATCCATGGCGAGGGCCGTTGGGTAGTCGTATGCGGTCAACATGCTGATGATCTTACCGCGCGCCTTCTTCTGGCGCAGGGTCAGCGTGGTGACTTTTTTACGTTCAGAAGTCGAATTGGAAACCAGGGTTGTTGTGGACAAGGTACCCTCCGTGAAAGGTAGGGGCCGCGCCGGCATTTGAGTGAGGATTTTCTCCCGCCCTTCACTTGTAACCGGACAGCCACGAATAAAGTGATTCTTAAATAACAGGTATCGCCGTGGTGTTCACAATGAAAGTAATACACGCGGCGGGGTCATTATACAACACTTGCAGGCAAATTGGAACCACTGTGAATACTAGTGATAAAATATCTCAACTAAATTTTACCCCTTCAAAGGAGTGCACCATGCGACGGACACTGAGTTTCCTCATCGGCATGCTGCTGGGCGGACTGGCCGGGGCAGTTGTAGCCTTGCTCTTTACCCCTGAATCCGGCACCGACCTGCGCAACCGATTACGCGAAGGCGTCGAAAACCTGTCCACCGATATCCGGCAGGCGGCGGCCACAAAACGCATTGAACTTCAGGAGCGGTTGGACACGCTGCGCGCGCCGAAGGCATGAGGAGTGAAAAGTAAAAAGTGACAAGGGGTTTAATTATCCCTTATTTCTTATTACTTATCACTACATCATAAAACTCCTCCGCTTTCCCCATGCAACGTGAATAATCCGCCCGCGCGGAGAGGATGGATGCGTTTTTTCTCGCGGCCCGGGCGCGCAGGATTTCATCGCCCAGCGCAACAAGGATTCCCTCAGCCAGTGCTTGTGGGTCTGCGGGGTTCACCAGCAAGCCGTTCTCACCGGGCATGATCCACTCGCGAAGTGACTCGATATCACCAACCACCGGAAAACAGCCGCAGGCCATCGCCTCTAGTAGTGAGTTCGGCGTCCCATCATGGGCGCTGGGGGAGACGAAAACCTGTGCCCGCCTGAATAACCCCCACAGTTGCGGTTGCGTCAGGCGCGGCCAGAGGCGTACACTTGCACCGATGCCCAGGGATGATACCCAGCGCTCCGCTTCTGCATCCCCAATCAGCGACGGGCAGACGAAGCATGTGTTCGGTATTTTATTTAGCACCAATGGGATGGCGCGGAAGAAGGTATCTTTGCGCACGCTACCCGGACGCGAACCGCGCGGGTTGACAACCAGCGGCACACCCGCTGGTAATGCTGGCAAGGTTTTAGCTTGTCCGGCGAGGCGCGACATTTCGTCCAGGTGTAGTCCGCCCGCGCCGGGGATGACCAGGGTCGGCTTATCAGCGCTAAAACCCCATTCGCTTCCCAGGCGGATATCGCGGCGGGCGTCGGCCATCAAGCCTTGTGCGCGGTGAAGGGTTTGGCGGGTGAACCTGCCCATCAGGAAAGAGCCGCGCCCATGCAGGGTCAGGTCATTGCCCCAGATGGATACGACCAACGGAAAATCGCGCGGGGCAAATGAGGCCAGCATCCCCTCGTAAGGGATGCGCAGCGCATGGATCAGGTCTGGCGCGAGCCCGGCGCTCAGGGTGCAGAAACGCTTCCGGTACTGGAAAAGGCTCACTGGACCGAGAAGGTAGCGGAGTGATCGCAGGGGACCGCGAAAGCGACCGACCAGACCCGGCCTGGATGCAGAGTCAATTCCAATCGCCTGCCCACCGCCCAACGCGCTGAAAGCGATTGGCAGGATATGGAAAGAAGCCAGGCCAGATGGCGCCTCGCAGGGGAAAGTCGAGAGAAGATGGACTGCATCCCCGCGCTCGAGCCAGTGACGCAGCCAGTTCAAGGTGATCGGTGAACGACCGTCGGCGACGAACAACAGGCGCATAAGGTCTCCACGATCAATATACCACAATCCACCTAGGCATTTGACGAAAACGGCTTGTTTGGGTATAGTGAAATAAATTTCCGTTATCTATACTGTATTTTACAAAATTCGAGGTAATCCATGAAACAGATCTGTGTCATCGGCGTCGGTTACGTCGGTCTCGTTACCGGTGCATGTTTCGCCGACCTGGGCAATCGTGTCATCGCCCTGGATATTAATGAGGAACGTATTAAGAACCTGAACAAGGGTATTATGCCCATCTACGAGCCTGGGCTTGAAGAGCTGGTGGCGCGTAATGTCAAGGCGAAGCGACTAACCTTCACCACCGCCTATGCTGAAGCCTTGAAAGGGACGGAATTCGCCTTCATCGCCGTGGGGACACCTTCAGCAGTCAACGGCGAGGCAGACATGCAATACGTCGCCGCAGCCGCGCGTTCCATCGCAGAGAACATGACCGCGCCTCTGGTCATTATCAACAAGTCTACAGTGCCAATTGGGACAGGCGACTGGGTCGCCGATATTGTAACCAGCCACCAACCCAGGCCGATTGATTTTTCCGTCGTCTCCTGTCCGGAGTTCCTGCGCGAGGGGGCGGCTATCAGCGACTTTATCAATCCGCATCGTGTGGTCATCGGCTCGCTGCACCGCGAGGCCGCGGAGAAGGTGGCTCAGTTGCACCTGCCGCTGCGCGCGCCCATTGTCATCACCGACCTGCGCACGGCGGAGATGATCAAGTACGCCTCCAATGCCTTCCTGGCAACCAAGATCTCTTTCATTAACGAGGTGGCGGATATCTGCGAAGCTCTCGGCGCGGATATCAAAGAGGTGGCTGCCGGCATGGGTTATGATAAACGAATCGGCTCCTTCTTTCTGGATGCCGGATTGGGTTGGGGCGGCTCATGTTTTCCCAAGGATGTCAAGGCGTTGGCCTTCATGGCCGAGGAGCAGAAGCTCGATCCGCGTATCCTCCATGCTGTCATGTATGTCAATTATGCCAGGCGCAAGGAAGTGGTCGAACATGTGTCTGCCATGCTCGGCGGACTCAAGGGGAATACGATTGGCTTGCTCGGCCTGGCTTTTAAACCCAACACCGACGATATGCGTGAAGCCCCTTCCATCGAAATCGTTGAAAAGTTCATTGAGGCAGGGGCGGCAGTGCGCGCCTTCGACCCGGTGGCGATGGAAGTGGCACGCCCTCTCCTGCCAGCGGTGGAAATGTACGACGATCCCTACGAAATGGCAAAGGGCTGCAACGCGCTGGTCGTCGTCACCGAATGGAATGAGTTCAAGCAGCTCGACCTGGAGCAGATCAAGAACCTGCTCAAGCAGCCAGTCATCTTCGATGCGCGCAACATCTACGATCCAGTGCAGATGAAGGCGATGGGATTCCTATATCGAGGAATCGGGCGGCTGTAAGCAGTAAGCAGAAAAAGGTACTTTACATTTACGAGTTGAAGTACGTTACCTGGTTCCGCCGTTCCTCCCGCTCCATCGGTGAATAGATCGCAGAAGCATCGGCCAAGCGTAACTACGAAAAACATTTCGACAACAAGCTCACCGGCACTGATCGCGAATGGATGGAAACTCAACACTGGATTAAAACCACGCAGCACTGTGGTTGCACCACCCCAGAAGAAACAGAATCTATGCTCAAGAATGCACCAAAATTGGACCTTTGCTCGGCGGTAAGATTGCCAAAGCTGTCCGGTCTAGCATTCCATCCTCCTGCCATGTTCGTGAGATTCAAGCTGATTACATCCTATCCCCTTTCAACAGCTGACCACTGAACACTGAATGCGGAATACTGAAACTGTGACCACTCCCCCCGTCTGCGATTACACCGATTCCGACTACCAGACCTCCTTCTGGGAGCAAGGCGGGCGCGAGTACGAGGATCTCGTTGAAGCCATCGCATTGAAACGCCTGCTGCCGAAGCATGGCAAGTTATTGCTCGAACTGGGCGCTGGCGCAGGGCGCAACACGCCGCGCTACGCAGGTTTCGATCGTGTGGTGCTGTTGGATTACTCACGCACCCAACTGGAACAGGCCCGGGCGCGGCTGGGGGACTCTGAACGCTATCTCTATATTGCTGCTGACATCTACCGCTTGCCCTTCGTGGATGGGCTGTTCGACTCCGCCACCATGATCCGGGCACTTCACCACATGGCTGACGCCCCCGCCGCACTGCGTCAGGTGGGTAATGTCCTCCAGCCAGGAGCGACATTCATCCTGGAATACGCCAACAAACAAAATCTCAAGGCCATCCTGCGTTATTGGCTCAAGCGGCAGGATTGGAGCCCTTTCACACCTGAGCCGGTGGAGTTTGCCAGGCTCAACTTCGATTTCCATCCCAAAGCGATAAAAAAGTGGTTGCAAGCCGCAGGCTTCACCATCGAACGAACCCTGACCGTCTCTCACTTTCGCATCGGGCTGCTCAAGCGGCTGATCCCCGCACGCCTCCTGGCAGCCATGGATGCCCTCTTCCAGCCCACCGGCGCCCTCTGGCAATTGACCCCCAGCGTCTTCGTCAAAGCCCATGCCGTAGGGCGGGATTCCATCCCGCCAATTCTAGGGCGGGATCCTATCCCACCGATGGTCGGACACAATCCCATTTTATCCTACTTCAAATGCCCCGAGTGCAACCACGCATGGCTTGATGAGGGGAAAGGTTATCTACCCTGTAAAAGCTGCGGGCAGAAATGGGAAGTCAGGGACGGTATTTATGATTTTCGGGAACCTTTTACACCTATTACGAATAAAACAAAACATTGATCGCCGCGCACAACCTCACTCTATGATAGGTTAACTCAGCAACCGGGCTAATTGACTGCGCGCCGCCTCATCCACCAGGGCTAGGATTTCATCGCCTTCTTCAAGAGTGGTTGTTCCGCGTGGTAGCACCATTTCCCCGTGACGCAGGATACCGGATATCGTGCAGTTGGATGGGAGAGGCAAATCTCTGATGGCCTTCCCTGTCACCTGCGCGCCAGGGTATAGCTTCTCCTCGACGAGTGAGAATTTTCCTCGTCGAAGCTTAAGCAAGGTCATCATATCGCCAAGGGACATCTCCTCTTCGATGAGTTTGGCCATGATATCGGCTTGCGTCAGGGCTACATCCACTCCAAAATCAAGTGAGAAGAGCCAGGCGTTGCGGGGATTATTGACCCGCCCGATGATGCGACCCACATGATACTGATGACGGGCGAATGAGGCAACGACCAGGTTGTCTGCATCTTCCGTCGTAACCGCGGCTAGAACCTGCGCATGTTGGATTCCGGCAGCTTCGAGGGTCTGGGGATCAGTTCCGTCCCCTTCAAAGATGACCTCGGTTGGTAATTCCCGGTGAAGATTATCAAGAACCTTCGGCTCCTGTTCGATGATTCTAACCTCATAGCCTTGAGAAAGAAGCAAGGAGGCCAGGTACGAGCCAGTTCGTCCGCCACCGACAATGATAACGAACATATATTACTCCTTTCCATATGCGTGCAGGTGTTGATTAAGAACGGTTATGCTCTCGCCCGTCGCACCGATATGAAGAATATCTTGCGCATGCAATAGAAAGGAGCGATCAGGCACCTTGGCCTTACCGGAGCGAACCACTGCCATGGCTTGGGCATCGTGTTCGGGCATCAGATCGCCAAGCGGATGACCATCCCATGCCTGCGGGATAATGATCTCATAGAGCTGTACCTCCCCGTTCCCGGCAGAGAATACGCTCTCTAAACCCGGATTGAGAATATACTGCTCGATTCGCATGGCGCCCCAGGAAGAGGAAGCAACTGTTTGAATACCTAGTTTCTCATAGACGAGGGCACGTCGCGGGTTATAGACGCGGGCAATTACGCGTGGAATATGGAACAGATCACGGGTTATACGCGCCACGACAACATTTACATTGTCCGAATTCGTAACCGCCGCTAAAGCCTCGGCGTTCTCGATCCCTGCCCGCAGGAGCGCCTCTTTGTCCAACCCATCGCCTCGCACCGCACGCCCGTGAAAATCAGCGCCAAGTCGATCGAAAGCGAGTGGCTTGGGATCGACCACGGTTACCACATGTTTGCGGCAGATTGAGAGAGCCAATTCCACCCCTACCCGCCCGCAACCCACAACGATCACATTCATACATTTCTCCTTCTTCCAATATGGATCCTGTCCATCATCGTTCGCATTCAAGCTGATATGGCACGTCGGTGATAACGATACCTATCTCGAATGGCAACGAGAGGCGCAGCAGCACCGCCATCTGGGTGCGTCTCAGGTTTGACCACCAGCGCGGTTGAACAGATTGGGGAACTACGATTGTGATCGTTTCATTTGGCTGGCGTTGAGCAATGATAGTTTTTATATAATTTAGCAATGGTTCGAGCATCATGCCATGATTGGATTCAAGGGTTACCAGACGGACTCCCTCTCCCCAGGTCTCCCATTCACGTTTCAATGTCTCCGTCTCGGCAGTATCCATTAATACGTGAACTGCAGTGACATCACTCGAAAGGGAGTGCGCGTAACGCAGGGCAGTCAAAGTCCCTTGGTGGATTGCGTTGATCGGCAGGATAATGCGGTGGCGCATGGTGCATGGGGGTAGGTGAAAATTCATGATAGAAGCATTATCGTTGGTGCTTTTAATTTCCGAATCTTTGAGATATGGTCTCCTTGCACTTTCTGCCAACCGCCCCGCGAATAATGGATGATTCAAGCTGACCGGAGGCTTGTCGCTACCAGCAAATGCCAACACTGGCGTACGCCGGGATAGTTGTCTCACCCCGAATAATTCTAAGAAACTTGAAATTCCAAGCAGTAGCCGGAAGCGGTATTCCTGCATCTTGAAGGACTGCCACTCGACGATGGACGCCATGGCACCCTGGACGCGCGCCTTATCGCGCACGATCCGGTGCACTTGGCGTGGGTCACGAAACCCAACTGGCGAAAGGAGTACCAGGTGTGCAGAAATGATCAAGATGGAAAAGGTTAATAAACGTACCCAACCACCCTCCTCCCATTTCCCGATGATTTGCCCAATAAACACAACTCCCGCCAGCATTGCAGCAATGCCTGTTCCAAGCGCACCCCACTTCCGCGCTTTGCCTGTAGAGTGTTCCAGCACATGCCTTCGAACAGCCAGTCCCATAATCATGATGGGGAGGAACACACCAATTCCATAAAAAGGAATCGCTACCGTTGTCTCCCCATGCACCAGCAGCATGATAATAATGGATATACCGAAGGTGATGGTGACAGAACGAGTGAATGTGCCTCGTCGATCCCTATAGATAATCGCCTCGGGGATTTCGCCTATCGCCACATCACGCCATTCAGTGGCTTGTGCATCTTGAAAGGCTGTCATTGAAGCCGCAGCAAGCATGGCAACAGCAAGAATCTGGTAAACCCAGAAGAGAATGACCCCTCCAGGGATTTGAGTAAACCCGATGTAGGCGAGGTTGCCGACCAGGGTCCGGCCTAGTGTTCCATCGAAAACATCGAATCGGATGGCAAAAAATGTTAGGAAGAAGGTGGTCAGGCCTCCATAAAACAAGAAAGATGTCTGCACAAAACGCGCAATGCCAGATCGTCCGCTATAAAAGTTCCACACACGATTCAAACGTGGCAGGTTTTTTTTGCCCCATTTCACCATCCAGACATCCTCCTCGATCATGAATTGCACACCATTGGAAACCGCTTCGAGTCCAGTCAAGGCAACCATTCCTTTCATCGAGGCGGTTAACATATGCAAAATCATCTGGCTGAAAGTGGCAGCTTTGGGCGCTTCTTCCAGAGGCACTGGCGGGATGCCTTTTGTATGGGCAATTACCAGGCCGAAAGCCATGGTGATGGTCAACAATGCAAACATGCCGATTAATGTGAATACCACATTTGCAGATTCGCCTCGCCCTCGAATCGTAAGGAACCAGGTCACTGCTGCCAGTGCCGCACCCAGGGCAAAATGCCAGATCCACGAGGCACCATAAGCGTTCAGGATCGAGAGCAACTGGTCGCCGCCCGATAGTGCCGAAACTACGATGGTTAATACATAATCTTCGATTAACGTTATCGCGACTACGAGACTCAACGTGGGCGTGAGGTAACGCATCGAGGCCGAGTAAGAGCCGCCCCCCTCATTGAATGGCCCAAGGGAATACATATAAAGCCCGCCAAAAACGATGTTGATCAGGGCGATCACACCCGCGGTCATGTAGGCGTATTTTTGCAGACCGTAAGGATGCAAGGCGCTCATCATTTCCCCTGTGGCGTAATAATACGATGTGAAATAGTCTACTCCGAATAGAGCCAATGCTGCCAGCAGCCCTATCTGCCCTGCGCCATGGACATGCTCGTGTTCTTTCTTCTGGCGCGGAGAAGCCAAAAGGGCTAAGAGTAAGAAGATCAAGAGAAGTATGATGGAAAGCATTCCATGAATCCAGGTTTAAAAGCCTCAAGAAAACAAGCAGTTTATTACCCATATGAGGCCGAATTCGACTGCAATAGAAATAACAAGCAACACCGTCTGCGCCCAATCATTCGCCAGCCGGTCGAAAGCCACTTGCAACCAGAAAAAAACGCCAATGATGAGTATCGAACAACTCCAGGAGAGCAAGCCTCTGGTTTTAATGGCGATGCTTCGGGAGGGGGAGTAGAAACCCTCCAGGATACACACCGGCGCACCGAGTGTCGAGAGCAGAACCTCACTCAACGGCCTGTGCCGAATGCCATTGGTTTGCTCTGCATGGCAGATGATCAGGTCACCTGGCTGCCAGATATTCTTTATCGCTTTAAGCCAATCGTTCCCAACTTCGAGTCGCGTCTCTACAAGAATATTGTTATCGCGTGTGATAGCTGCCAGTGTTGCCAGTCTGCGTCGCAAGCGATATTCCGTGGAGATGTCTGAACAAAGACCCAAATAAATAACTATCGCTTCACACGGCATGATATGATTCCAGAGTTGACGAGCCAGTCCATTATCATCAATTTCTTGTTGAGGGATTAAAACGATATGCCTTTGCGGGGCAGATCGGGTGGCTTCCGTCCTGAGTATCGTAACACCGACATGAGCATCGGTCATTGATGGAGGGGAGATGACCATAGATTGGCTCTTTGTCGGTAATAATCGTAACTGCCCGGTATAAAACGGTGACAAAGAATTCTGCCAGTTGTATTAAAAAATAATAAAAACGCCCCGACTTGAACTGCAAGCGGGGGCGTTTTTAAGGGAATGGGGTTGTCAATCGTCAGCTATGAAACGATAACCCACGCCAGGTTCAGTTAGGATGTGTTGGGGAAGGTTCGGATCGGCTTCGAGTTTTTTCCTTAATTGACGCATGTACACACGCAGATACTCGGTATGCTCAGCATCCGCCTCTCCCCAGACATGAATCAGGATGCTGCGGTGGGTTAGGACACGGCCGCGGTTGGCAGCCAAGTAGGCGAGCAGGTTGAACTCGGTGGCGGTCAGCTTTACTTCATCGCCCTCTCGGGTTACAACGTGCCATGCCAGGTCAATGGTTAAAGCACCAGCTCTGACAAGATTTGTTTGGCCGCCTTTGGCGCGGGCAGAGTGGCGTAATGCCACCCGAACACGCGCCAGCAGCTCTTCGATCCCGAATGGCTTGGTGAGATAATCATCCGCGCCTTTATCCAGGGCGGCAACTTTATCCCTTTCGCTATCACGCACGGAAAGGACGATGATGGGGCATTGCGTCCACTCGCGCAACCGGGCGCAGACGGTGATGCCATCCATATCAGGCAAGCCGAGGTCGAGGATCACAATATCAGGAGCATCGGCAGCGGCATGCGTCAGACCTTCTTCACCGCCTCTGGCAGTCGTTACCCTGAATTGCTTCTCGGTTAATATGGTTCGCAAGGCCCGCAGGATTTGCGGTTCATCGTCAATGACGAGAATATGTGGCTGGTGGCTCATGCGGACTCCCAATCGGGTGGCAGTTGCAGTGGGGAAGCCTCCTCCCAGACCTGGGGCAGGGTAATATTGAAGGCAAAGCCGGAAGGCAGGTTTTCAGCCCAAATGCGGCCGCCATGCGCTTGGATGATACCTTTACAAATAGACAGTCCCAGACCGGTGCCGGTGACGCGATCAGAGTTGGTAATGCGATAGAATTTTTCGAAAATCCTTTCGAGGTGTTCAACCGGCACAGGCGGTCCTTGATTGCTGACCTGTATCCGCACACTTCCGTCCTCGACCAGCGCACAAATCTGGATTACTGTGCCTTCTGGCGCGTATTTGACACTGTTGCTGATCAAGTTGGTCAGCACCTGTTCTATTTGGACGTAATCCACCGGAACGAGGGGCAGGTCTTCAGGCAGGTCAATTTCCAAGCGATGCTGCATGGTTAGGTGTTGCATCCGTGCCAGTACACTGCCGACAATCTCCGAAAGAATATTCCACTGGCGTTGGGGCTTTAGAGCACCCGATTCAATACGCGACATATCCAACAGGTTACCGACCAGCAGGTTGAGGTGATCAGCCTCGTCGTCTATCGCGGCCAGAAGGTCTGACCGGGCGGAAGAAGCCCAGCTCACTTCGCTGCTCCGCAGGCTGGTGGCGGCTGCCTTGATGGTCGCCAACGGCGTACGCAGCTCGTGTGAGACCGAGGAAAGTAGCGCGGATTTTAACTGGTCACTCTCTTCTAGAACCTTGGCACGCGCCTCCACTTCGGCCAAGCGGGCGCGCTCAAGAGCCAATGCTCCCTGACTGGCAAAAGTTTGCAGCAGGCGCTTTTCTGAAACCGAAATGGGAAGGTCACTGCACCATAAACGCATCTCGCCCATGTCGCCGCGGGTAGCCTGGAGAGGGATAGTAAGCTCCGGTTGACGTGTTGGGTTCGGCAAATCGGGTGGGAAAGAAACCGTAATCTGTTGACCGTCCGCCAGGCCGATCTCAATCCTCTCGCCTTGAAACACCGCTTGGGCTTGCTCGACTACAGTGCGAACAATGAGCCGTTCATCATGCAGGCCAGCCAGGGCAGTGCTCAGTTCGTAGAGCTGTGTCGCCTCGCGTTCACGAGCCATGGCAGTTGCCAGGCCAGACTTGGCGCGCCCGACCAACTGGCTGATGACCACCGCAACTATGAAAAACACTAACAGCATGAACACATCACTGGTATGCCGCACCGCCAGGGTATAGTAAGGTTGGATGAAAAAGTAATTGAAGCCGATGAAGGCCAGGAAGGCGCTCATAATGCCCGGACCTAAACCCCATATGGCAGTGGTCAAGCCCACTGGCATTAGGTACAATAACGCAACCAGCGGCGTGGTGAGAACATCACGCATGAAGAAAAGGATAAGGGTAGAAAGCGCAACCAACCCACTAGTGAGCAAGTAGCGCGTTAGAACAAGTGTAGCAGAACGGAAATGCATCGGGATAATTATAACCCTTCGGTTTGCCATGGCGATTCCTGAAATACCGATGGTGGAGCAAGATTCTATCTCGTTCTACATCTCCTTGAAACTATCAGGCAATTACCAATTTAGGGATCGAAACCAGTACAGTTCCCCGACTGTCTCTCCACCACCCAAAAATGTGACAGCCCAAACGCCCTCAACGGTGTTTTTTCCAATATTTGCAAAATCCAGCGCAAGGTTTTTCCAATCACCCCAAATCGCCCAATTACATTATCGTACGCCCCGAATATGACCGTCCCCTCGATGACTTTTATCGGCAGACCGGCGAAGAGTTTTTCGAGGTCGCCGCGGGAGTAGACGCGCACGTGCGGCGCAAGCCTGTTTCGCCAGCGAGGCGGCAGCCAGTTGACCAGCGGGATGTTGCCGAAATGGTATTTCCCCCGCCAGTAGATGCCGTGTGTCTCGAAGGGATAGCCGCGGTTGGGGACAAATAGCACCAGTCGCCCGCCCGGCTTAAGGACGCGGACGATTTCTTCCAGCGCGAGGCGGTCGTCGCGGACGTGTTCCAGCACCTCGTGGCTGAGGACCAGGACGAATGTCCCCTCGGGGTAAGGCAGCTCCTCACCCGCCGCGCAGGTCACCAGGTCCGAGTGTTTCCGCGCCGCGCGCACACGCTCAAAGTCGTATTCCAATCCGAGAACCTTCCCACCGAAGACCTGTATATGCGCCAGGTACATCCCCACCCCGCAGCCATTTTCCAGAATAAAACCACGTATTCTCTCCCCCGCGGCATGAACGATAATCCCCAAGCGGCGTTCCTGCCCTGCCCGCCAGATGTAAGAGGGTTCACCGCGTAGTGCGGCTTTCTGTATATTTTGTTCGACCATAACGCTTCGTTGAATCTCTGAATCGCTATATCGTTTCGTCACTTCACCCCCCAATGGATCGCAATTGTCCCAAACATCAGCCGCCGAAAACCTACCTCGCAGAAACCCGATTCTTGCATCTGAATGGCGAGAGTCTCAGCCGGCAGAAAATTTTCGGTGGAAGCACACAGGTATTGGTAGTCTTTGCTGGCTTGTGCGACCATACTGGCGAGTAAAGGGATGAGTACATGCAAATGAAACCAAATCAGCGGCGTGAAGATGCCCGGCTGCGGACGAGTGGTTTCGAGAATTACGATACGCCCGCCGGCTCTGAGCACTCGTCTTTGCTCACGTAAAGCGGCCGTTAAATCTGGTACATTACGCGTCAGGAAACCGGATGTGACCGCGGCGAAAGTCTCCGGGGGAAAAGGCAGTTTGGAGGCATCTGCTGCAAGCCAGTTGGCTCGGGTGTCGCGCCTCCTGGCCAGACGCAGCATCTCGAAGGTGAAATCAACCGCCGTTACTCGCGCTGCGGGAGATTGCTGCAGCGCGGTGCACGCCAGGTCGCCGGTGCCAGTTCCCAAGTCCAGAAAGTGCGCGCCCGGCGCAGGCGCGGCCCGACGGATCACCTCGCGCCGCCAGCGTTGATCCTGTCCGAAGGTCATCAAGCGGTTCATCAAATCATAGCGGGAAGCGATGCGCATGAAAAGAGATTGGATTCTATGTGGCTGTTTGGCGGTGTGTAAGTCCACGGACTGCTCCACAAACCTCCCGGGTTGTCTACTCCCGTGAGGTTTCCAAATTATACTTGCAACTTTCTCACTCCTGTGCTAAAATTGCGATTGTACGTAGAGCCGATACCGATTACACTGAAAAGTGGGCAACCCCCACTTTTCTGCATGTATAACAGGGTGTCGTTGCGAGCAACCGAAGGGGAGCGAAGCAATCTCCTGGCCAATGAGGAGATTGTTTCGCCGTGAAAAGAACGCATTTTTCGTAATGATCATTTACTCCCGGGGAGCAGTTCTGCCATGAAGAACGAATTTAACCTTGCATTCAACGAGGTGTTGGAAGATAAGCAATTGCCGAAGGAGATCATCCTCCAGGCAGTCGAATCGGCTATGGTTTCAGCCTATCGGCGCGCCGTTAACGCTTCCACGGCACAGCAGATCGAAGCCAAAGTGGATCCCGAGACCGGTAAAGTAACCGTCCTTGCAGAAAAGGAAGTGGTTGAAGATGTGCAGGATGAACGAACCGAGGTCGAACTGGAGGCTGCACACAGGGTCAACCCGGCAGCCAATCTCGGTGACATGGTAATGGTCGATTCCACACCAACAGACTTTGGCCGGGTCGCCGCGCAGACCGCGCGCCAGGTCATCCAGCAACGCATCCGCGAAGCTGAAAAACAAATGCAATTGCAATATTTTGAAAAGCAGATTGGGGAGATCGTAAGCGGCGTCGTGCAGGCAACGAACAATGTCTTGGGCATCACTGTCGGCCTTGATATGAAGGCCGAAGGCATCATGCCTCCGAGCCAGAAGATCCCCGGCGAGTATTTCAAGGTGCATGACCGGGCGCGCGCCATCGTTCTGGAGATCAAAGACAGCAATAATCGCGGGCCGCAGATCATCCTCTCGCGCTCACATCGTAATTTTCTGCGTCGCCTGCTGGAAAATGAAGTGCCGGAAATCTATCATGGCATCGTCGAGATCCGCAACATATCCCGCGAACCAGGACAGCGCGCCAAGGTGGCCGTCTCAGCCACGCAGCCGAATGTGGATCCGGTTGGGGCTTGCGTGGGTATGCGCGGGGTGCGTATCCAGGCCATTGTCAAGGAATTGCACGATGAGAAGATTGACATCATCGAGTGGAATCCCGATCCAGTCATCTATATCTCAAAGGCGATCAGCCCGGCGCGTGTCTCCGGCGTCTACCTCTCCGAAGCCGATAAAACCGCCACCGTGGTCGTGCAGGAAGATCAGCTCAGCCTCGCTATCGGTCGCGATGGGCAGAACGCGCGCCTCGCTGCAAAACTAACCGGTTGGCGCATCGATATTAAATCGCTTACCGAGGCGACGGGTGATGCCCTCGCTATGTTGCAAAGTAACCCCTCTTTGACTGCGCTGGCCGAAGCCGAGAAGTCACACTTGCCGTCCATCGAGGCAATCCTGACAAAGAAGGACGAGGGCCGTCCGGTTACTCCTGAAGAGTATGCCCAGCTATCCCAATTCGTGGATCGCGTCGAGCGAAGGACTGTGGAACAAAAGAAGGTTGAGCAGGCAGCTGAAGCGGAACGACTCGCGGCTGCCCGCGCAGAAATCCCGGCTGTAGCCTTCGAGATGCCTTTATTCGATCTCGCACTGGCTGAGCACACCATCAACATCCTGACTGAAGCTGAGCTGCGCACCATTGGCGATGTGATGTTGAAGCTCAAATTAGGCAAGGATAATATCCTCGGATTGCCCGGGATTGGCCCGAAGTCCATGCAAGCAATCGAGGCTGCTCTGGCCAAGATTATCTTCCCTGAGCCAGAACCTGAAGGTGCACCAGCCGTAGTGGCTGCCGAAGCCCCCACCGGTTTAACCGAAGAAGCTCAAGCGGCTGAGGCTGCCCCAACTCCAGAAATACAGGTCAAAGTCGAGGTCAGACCCGTTGAAGAGGAAGCCCGTCCTGCTGAAGAAGAGGCTGCACCTGTAGTGGAAGGCATTAAAGCAGAAAGCGAAGTCGCCGTCGAGGAGAAACCACTCGAAGAAATATTCAGCCTCAAGCCGGAAATGCTGACAACTGCTCCAGTCGTTGAAGAAGAAGAGGCGGCTGGTGACAAGAAGAAAAAGAAGAAAAAGAAAAACATTGAAATCGAATACGATGATGAGAAAGGCCAGACCATCGCCCATAAGAAGCACAAGCGCGGCGAAGAGGGCTGGGATGAATGGGAAGCGTAATTCCAGTTTTAGTGGTTTTATACACTCCTGTGGATGAACGAAGGTGACTGGCAAAACTGCGAAACGTCCGAAACACATCCCTCAACGCACCTGCGTGGGTTGCCACACCGTGCTGCCCAAGCGATCGTTGATTCGTCTGGTACGCCGGCCGGAGGGCGTGCAAATTGACCCAACCGGTAAACTGCCCGGGCGCGGGGCTTACCTTCACAACCGGCGTTCCTGCTGGGAAAGAGGTCTGAAAGGATCGCTCACCCATGCCTTGAAAGTCGAATTAACGCCTGCCGACCGCGAGCACCTGAGCTCCTTTATGTCAACGCTGGTGGAAACGGACGAAGCAGATGAGACGGATCATTAGGGTGAATATGCATTAATTCACTCAACGAACGCTCAGTCGACTCGCCCTTCGGCAGGAACGCCAGCATTGTAGATCCATATCGGGTTACGCGTGGCATATATCTAGTCTACAGCTTAATAGCGCACCGAAGGAGGTGCCGTATGAGCGAAAACAAACAAAAGAAAATCGAGCTGCCATCGATCATTACTGTTCGAGACCTCGCGATAAATATCGATACCAGTGCAATCCAGATCATTAAAATATTAATGGCGAATGGCGTGATGGCTAATATCAACCAGCAGATCGACTTTGATACGGCTGCCATCGTTGCTGCCGAAATGGGTTACGAGGCAGTCCTCGAGAATATGAAAACCCCCGAGAAAAAAGAGACCGGCGAGGTCCCCCTTTGGCGGCGGATGATCGCAGATGAAGACCATTCACTTTTGGTTCCAAGACCACCGGTCGTGACCATTCTCGGTCATGTGGATCACGGCAAGACCTCCCTGCTGGATGCCATCCGCCATGCCGATGTGGCTGACGGTGAGGCTGGCGGAATCACCCAGCACATCGGCGCATATCAGGTGGAGCATAATGGACGCCCAATCACGTTTCTGGATACACCCGGGCATGCAGCTTTCACTGCCATGCGGGCACGTGGCGCGCAGGGCGCGGATATCGTGGTTCTGGTGGTGGCTGCAGATGATGGCGTGATGCCGCAGACAAAGGAAGCCATCGCTCACGCGCGCGCTGCACGCGTTCCCATTCTGGTTGCATTGAATAAGATAGATAAAGCCAACGCCAACCCAGACATGGTGAAACGTCAGCTTGGCGATATCGACCTCGTCCCGGATGAGTGGGGGGGCCAAACTATCGTCGTGCCAGTCTCTGCCAGGCAGAAACAGGGTATCGAGGATCTGCTCGAGGCCATCCTTCTTGTGGCGGATAACACCGACATCCGCGCCAATCCAAAAGGCCGCGTCATTGGCACGGTCGTCGAGGCGGAGCTGGATAAAACCAAAGGTGTGATCACCACGCTGCTTGTCCAGAACGGCACGCTGGAAGCCGGTGATTTGGTCGTGGCTGGCGAAGCATACGGGCGTTTGCGGGCATTGTTCGATTACTGCGGCTGTAAAGTACAAAAAGCTGGCCCATCCGTGCCGGTGTCGGTGCTGGGTATGAATAGCGTACCAGCCGCGGGTGACCCCTTCCAGGTTGTCGAGACCGAGAAGGAGGCTCGTCAGATCGTCCTTGAGCGCAGCGAGCTGGCGCAAAAACAAGCCATAGCCCCGAAGAAAGCCACATTGGAAGAGCTTTTCGCCAGCTTCCAGGCCGGTGAGACGAAGGAATTGCGCCTCATCCTGAAAGCTGACGTGCAAGGCTCACTGGAGCCAATTGTCAACTCGCTTAACGACCTGAGCAAAGGTGACATCTCTGTCAACATTCTTTATGCCGAGACGGGTAACATCAGCGAGAACGACGTGATGTTGGCTTCAGCCTCGCAGGCAATCATCGTCGGCTTCAGCGTTCAGGCCGAGGTGGGTGCACGCCGCCTGGCCGAAGTCGAAAGAGTCTCGATCCGCCTGTATGATATCATCTACCGTCTCACCGAGGACGTGGAGAAGGCGCTTAAAGGCATGTTGGCGCCGGAGTACAGAGAAAAGGTCGTCGGCCGGGCTGAAATCCTGCAGGTCTTCAACATCTCGAAGGTCGGCAGGATTGCAGGATGCCGCGTGCGCGAAGGCGAAATCCGACGAAATGGTAAGGTACGCATCTTTCGCGATAAGGATATCCTCTTCGAGGGCGAGGTTGGCTCGCTTAAGCATGAGAAGGAGAACGAGATGGTGGTTCGCCAGGGTTTCGAGTGTGGTCTTGGTTTGAAGAACTTCAATGATGTCCAAATTGGAGATGTCATCGAGTGCTACGTACTGGAGAAAGCAAACGAGTAACGTTCAACCTTCACAATCAATGCCTTCAGGTGAAGAATGACTAGTAAAGTACGCGCTGAACGTATTGCTGACCGCTTCCATAAGGAGCTCTCTGAGCTATTCATCCATGAGATCATCGACCCGCGCCTTCATCAAATCTTCATCACCGATGTCCGCGTGGATCGCGAGCTTGCCTTCGCTGATGTGTATGTCTCAGCCATGGAAGGAACGGCGCGTTCAGGCGAAATATTGGCCGGATTGAAGCACGCCGCAGGTTACCTGCGCCATGAACTGGCATCCCGCGTGGAGTTGCGCACCTGCCCTCAGCTGCGCTTTCACTGGGACCCAACGCCAGAGAACGCCGATCACATAGAGAGACTGCTGGCTGAGCTGCGTAATAATAAGGAGACAACGAACGCCAAATGAATAAACGAAAGCTTGCGCGCTGAAAATTCGTTTATTTGTAACAAATTCTGTGTCAGGTTTGAGAGAGGAATTGTGCCTTCTGAAATTGACCTTGTTCGCGAGCGGTTGCTAACCGCGAAAAATATTTTGCTCGTCTCGCATGTTCGCCCGGATGGCGATGCCATTGGCTCGCTGCTGGCGCTCGGTTTGGCGCTCCAGCAGGCGGGTAGAACAGTCCAGATGGTGCTGGCCGATGGCGTACCCTCCACTTTCCGTCACTTGCCTGGTAGCGAGCAGATCCATAAATCCACACAGGGCAGCTTCGACCTGACCATCGTGGTAGATTGCGCAGACCTCAAGCGCATCGGAAAGGCAATGGAAGGCCGCGGCCAACCCGATATCAACATTGACCATCACATCACCAACGAGTGTTTCGGAAAGATAAACCTGATTGAGCCGGATGCAGTTGCCACCTCCAGCATCCTTTTCCGTCACCTCCCTGAATGGGGTTTTGTGATCACTCAATCCATCGCCGCCAATCTGGTGACCGGTATCGTCACTGACACCCTCGGCTTTCGCACCACCAACACCACCCCTGAGTCGTTGCGCCAGGTGGCTGCACTGATGGAGCTGGGTGTGGATATGACCGGCCTCTATTACCGCGGGCTGGTGAGGCGCACTCTCCCGGCAGCGCGCTACTGGGGTGCCGGTCTTTCATCCCTCCAATCCGCAGACGGTATCGTCTGGGGCACCTTGACCCTGGCAGACCGAAAGACATCCAACTACTCCGGAAACGATGATGCCGACCTCATCAATGTCATCTCGTCCATTGATGAGAGTGATATCACAATGGTCTTTGTTGAACAGGCCAATGGCACTGTCAAGATCTCCTGGCGAACGCAAAACCCGGAACTCGATGTATCTAAAATTGCAGTACAATTTAACGGCGGTGGGCATCCTGGTGCAGCTGGCGCGGACATTCCCGGCGAGCTGGCTGAAGTTCAGGAACGCATCCTGGCTGCCACACGAAAGGCATTAAATAGATAAGTTTCCATCCATTCAAAGGTACACAAGCCTTCGCATGGATGAGTGAACCATCAGTTTCTCTCAGGAGGAAAATTCAGTATGGAAAGTCAAGATATCAAGAATGCCATCTCCGGCATCCTCGTCGTGGACAAGCCGGTTGGTTTAACTTCACACGATGTTGTGCAGATCATCCGCACTGGCACTGGCATTCGTCGGGCAGGGCATACCGGCACTCTCGATCCGCGCGCCTCAGGCGTGCTGGTCATCCTGGTGGGTCCGGCTGTGCGGTTGAGCGAGTTCGTCTCCGCCTCGGATAAACGCTACCAAGCCATCCTGCGCTTGGGCAGCACCACGGATACCTACGATGCCGATGGTCGCTTCACCCGCCAAACATCCACGCCTGTGGAGATCAGCGAGGAGAAGTTCGAGGAATCCCTTAAACAGTTCATCGGCGAGATCGAACAGACTCCACCGCCGTTCTCCGCTGTCAAGACGCATGGGCGCAAAGCTTACGAGATGGCGCGTCAGGGGGAGGAAGTTGACCTTATGCCACGCAAGATCCAGGTCTATCATCTCGAGGTGCTGGAATGGGCGCCACCGGAAGTGGTCATTGACGTGCATTGCTCGTCGGGCACCTATGTCCGCTCATTGGCAAATGACATGGGTAACGTGCTTGGTTGCGGCGCATATCTGGTCGGCTTGCGTCGTACAAAGAGTGGACGCTTCAGCCTTCGCGACGCCGTTCCCCTCCGCAAGCTGCAGGATGCCTTCGTTGCCGGCAACTGGTACCAGTACCTCATCCCTGCCGCCGAAGCTCTGGCCGAGTGGCCGGCTGTCGAGTTGAATCCCGATGACGTGGAAGAGGTCAAGCACGGCCACCGCGCCAAAGCCGCACCGGATGCCAAATCCGGACTCGTGCGTGGCGTCTCGATGGCCGGTGAATTGATCGCCATCATGGAGCTTGCGCAGGGTGAGGATGGCTCGCCCGAGTGGCAACCGAAGAAGGTATTCTTCTCGTAACGTGTCCCACCTCCACTCTCTCGAAAACCTCAGCCTCCAAAACGCCTGGCTGACCATCGGCGTTTTCGATGGCGTTCATCGCGGGCACCAGGAGATCATTCGTCAACTTAAGGCAGGCGCTCATGCAAACCATGCGCCTGCCGTTGTGTTGACTTTCTCTCCTCATCCCGCCGTCGTTCTCGGCGGTAAAACCGGTTTCAAGTGCCTGACAACCCCCAAAGAACGTGCTGCCTTGCTGGAATCGTTGGGAGTGGACCTGGTCATCACCCATTTGTTCGACCGTGACCTGGCCGCGCAAACCGCTGAAACCTTCATGCGGCGGGTTGCACTGACCCTCGGCCTGCGCCACCTGATTGTTGGCTATGACTTCGCCCTCGGCCGCGGGCGGGAGGGCAATGTAACCCGTCTGACCAGGTTGGGAAAAACTCTCGGCTACGAGGTCCAGACCATCCCGCCGGTGACTAACGGCGGGATGACGGTATCCTCCACGCGCATCCGCCAGCAAATTGCTGCGGGGGAAGTCGAAGCCGCCGCGGCCGGCTTGGGTCGTAATTACATCCTGACTGGCCCTGTCATCCTTGGTGATGGTCGTGGCAAGCGGATCAACATCCCCACTGCCAACATTGCCTATCCGGCTGAAAAACTCATCCCCGCCAACGGGATTTATGCCACCTGGGCCTGGCTCGGGGACAAGCGTTATGCCTCGGCCACCAACATTGGCATCAACCCCACCTTCACCCCTGATAAGACCACTCCGAACGTCGAAACCCACCTGCTCGATTTCTCCCGCGATCTCTATGGGCAGGAGCTGCGGCTGGAATTCGTGAAGTGGCTGCGTGAGGAGCGCAAGTTCCCCTCCGTGGAAGTGCTGGTGGAGCAGATCCAGGCGGATATTGTACAGGCTAGGGAAATTCTTTGAATCACAAAACGCCCCGTTGACTTGTGGGGCGTTTTCGTCTATATTTTGCCCAATCTATGAACTGCTCATTGCTTGCTGAACACTGCTTGCTGAATACTGGATTCTGAACCTCCCATGCCTCCCCGCCAGATCTACCTGCTCTCCCCCAGTGAACTCAGCCCAGAGACCATCGCCGTCGCCTTCGCCAAGACCTCGCGCTCGCCTGAATCCTTCCGCGAGATCGCTGCCGGGTTGAGCGCTGCTGCAAGCGCGGAATTCCACGAGAAATGGGTGGTCGGCTACGGTCATGCCTCGGTGGCTGAACACGCCGTCCTGCACCTGGCCTTCGAGAACGTCTCTCGGCTGGCTGTCGAGAGCATCGAATCCAACCGGCTGGCCTCCTATACCGAAAAATCCAGCCGCTACCAAAAATGGGGAAAGGCTGACTTTTTCATCCCACCGGAGCTCGATGGTCACCCGTTGCGAGATGATTACATCTGCACCTGCCGCCTGCTCTTCGATGCCTATGCGCAGTTTCTGGATCCGGTGCGAAACTTAGTCGAAAAACAGTACCCTCCCCGCCTCAAAGAGACTGAGGAGACCTACGACCGCCGCATCCGCTCGCAATATGCAGATGTCTGCCGTTTCCTTTTACCTGCCGCCTCACTGGCCAACTTGGGCATGACCGCTAACGCCCGTGTGCTGGAGAACGCCATCCGCAAGCTGGGCGCGCATCCGCTCGCCGAGGTGAGGCAGATCGCCGCGGAGATTAAGCGCGTGGCACACGCCGAAGTCCCCACCCTGGTCAAATACGCCGAAGCCGATAAGTACCTGTTGGAGACGAGCAAAGATATTAATCACGGAATGCACGAAAAAAACAGAGAAAAGATTTTCTCTGTGGACTCTGTGCGTTCTGTGGTGAACACTGATTGGTGTCAGCTCATCTACCACGACCCCGACGGCGAGACCAAGCTGCTGGCTGCCGCGCTCTACCGCTTCGGGGGAATGCCTTTCACCCAGGCCACGCAGACCGTGCGTTCCGCATCCGAAGCGGAGCGCGCACATTTGGCTGCATCCCTGCTTGGGAAGCTCACCCGCCACGATACCCCGCTGCGCGAGCTGGAACACACCGCGTATACCTTCGACCTGACCCTCGACAACGGTGCTTACGCCGAGTTCAAACGCCACCGCATGATGACGCAGACCCCGCAGGCGCTGACCGCGCGCCTCGGCTACACCCTGCCGCGTCGCATCGTGGAAGCAGGCCTCGAAGCTCCTTACCGCGCCACGATGGAGACCGCCGCGGAGGTCTACGAAAAGCTCGCGGAATGGAATCCGCACGTCGCCGCCTACATCGTCCCCAACGCCTTCAACCGCCGCGTGCTGTTCACCCTGAACCTGCGCGAAGCCTTCGCTTTCTGCCGGCTGCGGGCGGCAACCAACGCCCACTTCTCCTTGCGCCGCGTCGCCCTGCGTATCGCGGAGGAGATACAGCGCGTCCATCCCCTGCTCGCCAAATACCTGGCGCTGCCGAAGGCGGAAAGTGGTGCAGTTCCTGGCAACCAAGGCTGGCAGCAAGTTGAAGCGGAGTTTTTTGCTGCCTGTACATGTGAACCGTGCGCAGAACCCCTGTTGTACCCCCAAGTGGGTAAGACCAGCCCCAGCGGTTGACCGTAGACCTCCCAGTTTTACGAGGGTCTCCTGACCCCTTGTTAGACGCAGGTCTCCTAACCCCGCCTCTTGACATAATAGAATTAATGTTCTATATTACTCCTGACAAGGAACAACCAATACCCTCCCTTGGTTTA
>Ga0172371_10002037_pt1 | contig 32282 bp, 21 predicted proteins | sample Lak12m_FD_114543 | JGI IMG/M metagenome (GOLD analysis project Ga0172371, IMG submission 114543) | Freshwater microbial communities from Kabuno Bay, South-Kivu, Congo - kab_022012_12m | ecosystem: Environmental > Aquatic > Freshwater > Lake | place: Democratic Republic of the Congo: South-Kivu...
CATCAATTCGACAGGTACCGCGGCCACAGATAACCGGACATGGGACTGGGGCTTTACCATGGTGCCCCAGGATTCCCTTACGCCGCAGGTGTTGATTGGACTCGGGATCGGTCGTGACCCCACATCTTCTGTGAGCACGAATGAGAACGCCAGCCCGGTCTGGGTGACCCCGGTTGGAAACGGCAATACCGGCGTGACAGTCTATGTTGACTACGATGCTGACCCTGCGACAGGTCCGTTGACGGATGCCAATGGGTACAAGTGTGACGTTGTGACGAACGGCATCCGCGAACTGGACAGACTCCGTATCTACAACCCGTCCGGAGACCAGAGCGGGATGTTGATCTACGTGCTGACGAATTCCGCGAAATTGGCGGCTGCCTGGGGCGCAGATCCTGTGCTGGCAACACCGGGAGCGCCGGGACTTGACATGGGCAGCGCGATTCCGCCGCTTCCGTTATTCGTGGCCAGCAAACGTTCCTTCCTGCTCACGGACAACGACAACGACGGTTACGTATCACCCGGTGACGAAATCGAGTACCAGATCACCATCGAGAATACCGGCCGCCAGCCCGTGCCCGACCTGACGGCGCAGGACACGCTGCCGGACTCACTGACCTATATAACGAACACAACCGTGTTCGTGAATGCCAGCAGCTCTACCAGTTCGATCGCGGACAGCGCGGTGCCACCTAAATCCACCCGGTTTCCTCTCGACGAGGGGGGAATTGATCTGCCGGAGTCAACGCTGCCTGTCGGTGGGATATGGAAGGTCATCTACCAGTGTACGGTCGCCGACTATACAAACCTGCCACCCGGCACGGTCGAGCTTCAGAACTCGGCGCTGGTTGGAGGAATCGGACTTGTGGAAAGCAATTCCGTGGTAACGCCGATCCGGGGACGCATTGGCGACTACGTGTGGTGGGACCTCAACAGCGATGGGCTTCAATCTGGCACCGATACCGGTCTCAACGGGGTCGTCGTGTCTCTCCTGTACACGAACGGGACAGCAGTGCTCGATGACCGTGGTGCGCCCATCACCGCCGTGACTACCAATGACGGCCTGGGCAAGCCCGGCTACTACCGGTTGGTCGGCGTGAAGGCTGGTAACTACATTGTCGACTTCGCCCGGCCATCGGGGTTCGTGTTCACCACGCCCAATGCCGACAGCCAGGGTCTTGCGGGCACGCAGAACTCCGATGCAGCGATACCGTCCGGGCGCACGGCAGCGTTCAGCCTGGCGGGAGGAGAAACGGTAACGAACGTGGACGCCGGCCTGGTTGAGGCGTCTTCCATCGGTGATTCTGTCTGGATCGACGTGGATACGGACGGACTGCAGGATCCCGGGGAGACTGGCCTGAACGGTGTGACGGTGAACCTGTTGGATGCCGCTGGCGATCCGGTTCTGGATTCGGGTGGCGATCCCCTGACGATGGTCACGACCAACGATGGGTTCGGCAATGCAGGCTTCTACCGGTTTGAGGGGCTGTACGCGGGAGACTACCGGGTTGAATTCGTGCTGCCGACGAATATCGCCTTCACGACGCAGAACGCCGACGGACTGGGGACGGGTGGGACAACGAATTCCGATCCTGTCGTGGCCACCGGCTTGACGCCTGTTTTCACGCTGGGAACCGCCGAGTCGCTGGCCAGCATCGACGCCGGTGTGATGCGCGGTGACCTTGTAGTTTCCAAGGCGGTATCATCCAGCGCTGTCTTCGAGGGCGACGGTATCACGTATACGGTTGTTGTCAGCAACGCCGGACCCACCCGTGTGACCGGTATCACGATCGCCGATTCGCTCCCGGCTGGCGTAACCTACGTCACCAACGTGCCCTCGCAGGGCGCCTATAACAGCGGGTCCGGAGTGTGGGCGGTAGGCGCGCTCCCGCTTGGCGGGGTCGCCACGCTGCAACTCCAGGCCACGGTGGATGTCGGCACTAAGAACACTGCCATTACCAATACGGCGGTAGTGTCGGCCGCCGACATGCCGGATCCGAACACGGCCAACAACAGCGCGTACGCGGTGATCGGGGTGAGCGCTTTGCTGGTAACGAAGACTTCCGATGTGACGACGTCGGTGTTTCCGGGCAGCAACATCACGTACACGATCGTTGTTTCCAATTCGGGGGCGCTGACGCAGGACGATGTCGTTGTGACGGACGCCGTGCCGGCAGGGACGGTGTACGTCGCGGACAGCGTGACCGTGGCACAGGCGCCGCCCGGTCAGACCGTCACCAATACAATGCGGGATGATTTCGCGGCGCAGGCGTACACAAACAATGACGGATCGGTGGACTGGGCCGGAACCTGGCAGGAGACCGGCGAAAGCGACGGACCGCTCGCGGGGTCCGCCGTGGTGCTGGCCACGGGTGAGGCACGGGTCAGCAACAACCGGCACCTGTCGCGTGGCGCGGACCTGGCTTGGGCCACAAACGCCGTCCTGTCCTTCTCGCTTCGGCAGGCAGCGCTGTATGTCACCAACAACGTCCGGGACGCGTTTGGTGCCCGGTCCTACGCTAACAACAACGGAAGCGAGAACTGGATCGGGAACTGGGCTGAAGTTGGCGAAGCGACATCACCCAGCGCCGGCCGAATCACGGTAGTGACCACGGCGCCAAGTTATCTGAGATTCCTACGCCCGGGAGCCACAGGAAACCTGAACATCTGGCGTGCCGTTGATCTCGGGAACTGTGTGTCGGCACAGTTGAGTCTCCAGTACAGACGGGTTGGCCTGGACAATGCAACAGACTACGTGGCGCTGGAGGTCTCGACGAACAACGGATCTTCATGGGCAGAAATTGCACGATACCAGGGCGCGGCAAACGACGCGGCGTTCCTGAACGCGAGTTACGATGTCTCGGCCTACATGGTCACCAATACCCGCATCCGGCTCCGATCAAACAGCATGGCCAACAACGGGGATGCCGCCTATTTCGACAATATTGATATCACCTATGTGCGGCGTGTCCAGGAGCCGGAGGATATCGCGTACGTGGACGTGTCGTCCAACGGCACGGCGTGGGTGAACCTGTTGACCCGGTCGGGGAATTTTGCAGGAACCCTCACGACCAATTACGACATCACAGCTTATGCCTCGACTGGAACCGCTGTCCGGTTCAGGACGAGCGGGTACGCGGATGCGCTGGAGTACCTGCAGTTCGATGCCGTCGAGATCGAGTCCGTGGTGCCGCCCGCGGGGGAATCGGGACCCCCGCCGATCCTGGCGTCGGGCTACAGCCTGCAGCCGGGACAGGTTATGGAGGTTCGCTACACGGTCAACGTGGAGACGAACCTCCAGTATATGGCGATCACAAACACGGCTCTGGTGACGAGCAGCATCCAGACTTTCCCGGTTTCCGCCACAGTGGTGGACCCCATTGTGCAGGTGGACTTGAGCGTAGCGAAGACGGCGGACAAGGCGGAGGCGGATGTCGGGGAAGTCGTTGCATTTACAGTAGCGGTATCGAACCTGCTGTCTGACACGGCGACGGATGTGATCCTGCGCGACCTGCTTCCGGCGGGATTCGTGTTCAGTAACGCGATCCCGAGCCAGGGAACCTACGTGGCAACGAGCGGGCTGTGGACGGTGGCCACGATCACTAACGGTACACACCCCACGCTCCTGCTTCGCGCCTATCCGGCGCCGGGGACGGGTGGGTCGCTGCTGACCAACAGCGCCGCAGTCTACAGGGTGAGCCAGGTGGATACGAACGCGGTAAACGATGCGGCATCGGTGCCGGTGGTGGTTCGGGGCGCTGACCTCGTGCTGACAAAGATGGTAAACAACCCCTCTCCGAACGAGGGGAGTACGGTCATCTATTCGGTGGCGGTGTCCAACCGGGGGCCGTCGCAGGCGACGGGGGTTCTGGTTTCAGAACCACTCACGAACGGTCTCACATACGTGACGAACACGGTGATCCAGGGGTCCTACAACAGCGGCTCGGGGACCTGGACCGTAGGCGCGATCCCGTCGGGGTCCGCGGCCCTGCTCACCTTGACCGCGATGGTGGATCTTGGAACGGTCGGCACGTACATCACCAACGTCAGTCGCATCACGGCCTCTGATCTCCCGGACCCAGTTCCGGGCAACAACACGGACAGTGCGGTGATCTCGGTGAGTGGTCTCCGGGTGATCAAGACCTCGGATGTTCCGGCGATGACGTATCCCGGCAGTAACATCACCTACACGATCACGGTGACCAACCTGGGTCTTGCGGGACACACGGGAATTACCGTGTCCGACCTGTTGCCGGCAGGTACCGCGTACGTGTCCGGGAGCCCGATTCCCACGCTGACCAATGGCGTGACGCTGTTGCCGGGCGAGGCGTTGACCGTGAGCTTCGTAGTGCAGGTCGTCAATCCCTGTGCGCTGACCCAGATCGTGAACACAGTGTCGGTCACCAGCGACCAGCAGACCGTGCCGATCACGGACACGGTCTCTGATCCGGTTGCGTATGCTGACCTGGGTCTCTTTAAGAACGTTTCAGATGAACAGCCGGACGAGCTGGACGTCATCACGTACACGGTGGTTGTAACCAACCGGGGCCCCGCCGTGGCACCCCAGGTGCGCGTGGAGGACTTGTTGCCGGGTGGTGTGACGTATGCGAGCCATGTGGCCGGGCAGGGCGCCTACGATTCCGGCTCGGGCGTATGGCAGGTCGGGACGATCCCCGTCGGCGGGGCGGCCCAGCTATCCATCAGCGCCACGGTGGATGCCGGAACGGCAACCACGACGATCACCAACGCAGCGGCCATCACGGCAGCCGGTGTTGCCGATCCGACGCCGGGCGATAACGATGATGAGGTCCTAATCTCCGTCATCGGCGTTGATGTCGGTGTTGGAAAGTCGGTGGAACCGATGGTCCCGTTCGAGAAGGAGACAGTGGTCTATACCGTCGTGGTGACGAACCTGGGCCCCGACACGGCCACTGGTCTGACGATCACGGATCTGCTGCCATCCGGGCTCGACTATGTGTCTCATCTGGCCACGACGGGCACTTATGCGCCGGGCAGCGGGTTGTGGACCGTGGGGACACTCGCGGCGATGCAGACCGGGACCCTGACCATGACGGTGAGGGTTCAGGACGGGACGGCGGGACAGTCCATTACCAACGGGGCAACAATAAGCACCGTGGAGCAGGTGGATACTGATCCTGGTAATCACAGCGCGTCGGTAGTGGTCACACCGGAACAGCCTCCGCTGGATATCTTCAAGTCATCCGACGTGGTGACGGCAGCCGACCCGGGGGACCGGATCACGTACACGATTCTCGTGACCAACCAGAGCAGCCAGACCCAGACAGGTGTGTCCGTGACCGACCCGCTGCCTGCTGGTGTCTCCTACGTGTCAGCCAGCACTGCGGTGTACGGACCGGTTGTGACGAACCGGGAATTCCGGGACAACTTCACGGCCGTCCAGTACACCAACAACGACGGAACGTTGACATGGGCTGGCAACTGGACGGAGACCGGCGACGACGGTACCCCGTCGGCGGGTTCGATACTGGTCGCGCTGGATTCCCGCGGACCGAACACGCTGCGCGTATCCGGACAGAACCGGTCCATTGCACGTCTGGCCAATCTCGCAGCCTACACCAACGCAAACCTGAGCTTTTACTATCGCCGGGACGGATTGGAGGCCAACGAGTACGTGGATGCCCAGGTTTCCTCGACGGGGACGGGTGGTCCCTGGACGCAATTGGCCCGTTTCCAGGGGGCGGCGACCGACGGATCCTACAAGTTCACCAACCTCAGCATTCGGACTCACATTGCTACGAATACGGCTATTCGGTTCGTTACGCCGAACGTGGCCATGGACGGTTCGGACCGTGTCTGGTTTGATGACGTCACGATAACCGTTCCTGTGCGGGAGTATGCGAACCGGTCGGGCGGAGCGCCGTCCAACCTGGTTACCGGCGCCGGACTCAATCCGGGTGAGTGGATGCAGGTCACGTTCCAGGCGGACGTGCCCACCAATCCGGCGATCCTGTCCATCACGAACACTGCCTCAGTCAGGAGTTCGCAGATGCAGTCGCCCAGGTCGGATACGGTTATCGACCCGGTGCGTCACGTTGACGTGGGCCTCACCAAGGTTGTAAGCGACGAGAATCCTGGTGCGAACGATGATATCTGGTTCACCATCACGGTCACCAATCGAGGCGCATTTACGGCAACGGGCCTGCAGGTTCGGGACTATTGGCCGACCAACCAGCTCATATTCTCGAACGCGTACCCGTCGAAAGGAACCTACGACGCGGGGAATCCAACCTCCCATCTGTGGGATGTCGGAACACTGGCCATGGGAGAGTCGGCATCAGTGATCGTCTCGGGACGGGTTGACGTGGCGGGCAAGAATATCTGGATCACGAACAGGGCGGTCATTGCCGCTGTGGGCCAGTATGATCTGTTGACCAGCGACAACCAGAGCGAGGTGGGAGTGCAGACCCTGGTTGTGGTGTCCAGGTTCGAGGCGTTTTCAGCCGACGGGGTCGTCTGGGTTGAATGGGACACGGCATCGGAAGTGAACACCGCTGGATTCAGACTCTACAGGCAGGATGCAGTGGACGGGCCTTGGACGCGCGTAACGGATCGGATGGTACGCGCCGTGCCTGGCGCTCCGCAGGGTGGACTGTACCGTGTTATTGACCCCGGGGCGGTGTCTGCCGCAACTGTTAGGTACCGGCTGGAGGAGGTCGAATACGGCGGTTCGAAGGTCTTCTACGGTCCTTTTGAAGTGCAGGTGATGGTGACATCAGACCTGCCGCCGGACTCTGCGGTTTCATCCGTCCCGCGGGTCTCTGAGGTAACCGTGGACCGTTTTGCGGAACGTGCCGCCGTGCCCCCCGTGTTGCGTCCGGCAGCGGTCACAGTCTGGGGGTCTGGTGGAAGCGGCGCCGGTGAAGGAGACATCACACGGTTGAAACTGACGACGCGACAGGCTGGTGTCTACTTTGTCAGCGCCGCCAGTATGGCAGCGGAATTGGGACTGCTTGAGAACGTGGTCAGGACGAAGATCGGAAACGGCGAGGTAATCCTGGGGAATCTCGGAGAGCCTGTGCGGTGGCGGGCCGGTGCGACGAACAGCGGGATCTATTTTGCGGCCGAAGACGTGGATACGATCTTTACGGACGCGAATGTGTACTGGGTCAGTTGGACCACAGGCCTGCAGGTGCAGGTTGTCTCCCAGACAAATGCCCCGTCTGCTGTTGGGGGAGGTACGTTCAGGGACACCATTCATGTTGAGCAGGATGCGTACGCGTTGACGGCGCTGTTCGATGATCCTGAAGCCGATTTCTGGTTGTGGGAGTATGTTGCTGCAGGCGACCCGTTGTACCAGACAGCGGCATTCAACCTGCCGGTTGCCGGTGTTGCCACTGGTGGTACCCGAACGGCAACGCTGAGGACATACCTGCAGGGCGCCACCACCACGGGTGTGGTGAACGAACACCATGTGCGCGTGTCGGTAAACACCACATTTGTCGGTGAGGCATGGTTTGATGGGGTGGTCTCCAACGTGCTTTCCCTGACATTCAATCAGAACATCCTTGTGGAAGGCGCGAATGAGATTGAGGTTACAGCGGTACTTGATGGCGGGGTGGAAGACAGCGTGTTCTACGTGGACGGTTTTGACTTGGAATACGACCGCCGGTATCATACAGGTGACGGGCAACTCCTTGTCAGGGGGGACACGAATCCCGTTGTGACGGTTACGGGATTCGTCACGAATGACATTGAAGTCTGGCGGACCACGAATGCCGTGGATCCTGTTATGGTGCATGATGTTACGATTGATGGTGTTCCTGGCAACTACCGGGTCAGTTTCCGGCCTTCGACCTCAAACGCGCCATACTGGGTATTCTCTCTATCCCAGGCACGCACCGTTGACGCACTGGCAGCGGATGTGCCGGTCGACCTGGAGGGATCCACCAACGGGGCCGATTATGTGGTTGTGAGCTCGACGCTGCTTGAGCCCGCGGCCACTTCTCTTGTTCAGAACCGGTTAGGGCGTGGGCTGTTGCCGAGGCTGGTCTTTGTGGACGACATTTACGACTCGTTCAGTCATGGTATTGCTGACCCGGCCGCTATCCGGAGTTTCCTTAGATGTGCATCCACAAACTGGGCGATTGCTCCAAGATATGTTGTTCTGGCCGGAGCCGGAACGTACGATTACCGTGACTGTAAGGGATTGCATGAGAACCTCGTGCCGCCGCGGATGATTGACACTCCGCACGGGCTCTTCTCATCGGACGGCTGGTTCACGGACTTCGATAACGACGATGTACCGGATGTGGCCATCGGACGGTTGCCGGCCCTGACACCCGCGGAACTGCAACGCATCGTTGACAAGATAGCGACTTGTGAAGCGCCGGAAGACGGTTACTGGCTACGGCGGGTGCTGATGCTCGCGGATGATCCGGACGGCGGCGGTGATTTCACTGCATCCAGCGAGGGCGTGGCGGCAGGTCTGTACGAGGGCGACTACGAGGTTTGGCACATAAACATGGGTGAAGTCGGCCTGGATAGTGCGCGTTTTGACACCCTGTTCGGATTTGATCTTGGGGCAGTATTCGTCAATTACTTCGGACACGGTGGAATTGATGAGATGGCGTCGGAAGGACTTCTGGGGGCAGGCGATGTGGCAAATCTGTTGAATGACGGAAGGCTGCCGGTTGTGACCGCAATGACATGCCTGATAGGCAGGTTTGCTGTTCCCGGATTTGACTGTCTCGGTGAAACGCTGTTGCTCCGGGAGGGCGGTGGAGCAGCCGCAGTCTGGGCCCCTTCCGGACTTGCATTGAACACCAGGTCCGAAACGCTTGCCAGACATTTCTACACGGTTGTTTTCGAGGGTGTAACCAATGTGCTTGGTGATGCGATCCTGGACGCGATGCGGACATACCGTGATTCAGGAGCTCCCAGGCACGTGCTGAGAGTGTTCAACCTGCTGGGTGACCCGGCAATGACTATGCCCGGCATGGCTGAGTGGAAGAATGAGTTGCCGATGGCGAAGTGGAAGCGAGATGTATTCTCGTCAGAAGACGTTGTTTGCCCGTGGATATCCGGCAACGATATGGATCCTGACGAAGACGACCTGCCCAATTACGTCGAGTATGCGATGGGACGCAGTCCACTGGTGATAGACACGGATTCGGTCGTGGAGTTGCTCGATGCAACGGCGGAAGGTGTGCCGTCGTACGACGTCATACTGAAATATCAGCGTAACAAGCTGGCACAGGGGACGGAATGCAGTATTGAGGTTTCTTCAGACCTGATGAGCTGGGGCTCCGGCGCGGGGTATGTCACCGACACACAGGTGATTGACGACGGCAACGGTCAGACAGAGACGGTCTGGTTCTATGTCCGGAATCCGACTCCGGAAGCCGGTCCGTGTTTCCTGAGACTGAAGGTGACTGCGTCCTTCTGAAGGCGTATCTTGTCCAGTTAGACAAAGGTGGCGCAATGAAGACGCCGGGTTTTACGCTGGTTGAGATCATGATCGTGGTGGCCATCATCGGCTTGCTTGCTGCGATCGCACTGCCTTCATTCATAAAGGCCAGAAACTCGTCCCAACAGAACGCATGCATCAACAATCTCCGTCAGATTGAGAGCGGGAAGGAACAGTGGGCCATGGCTTCGGCCAGGGGAGACGGGGACACGGCCGATACCGCCGGTATCGATGAATACATCAGGGGTGCCACAACGCCCAAATGTCCCGCCAGTGGCTCCTACACATATGGGGTTATTGGGACGGACCCGGACTGCAACGCTGATTCCGTGACATCGCACAATTTTGCAGGCTAGTGCCCGGATCTCTTGCCGGGAGCCGCGTGCCGGTGCCTCGATCCCTCTTATGTTCTTGCTGCCATCACCAGCCCAAAGTTAGATTTCGTTTCGAGAAGGACGTTTCGGCCTGTCCGCACAGATGTCGGGAGTCCATCACATCATCTGCGCAACCAGGAACATATGTGTCAATGGAGGACAAATGCGTCGGCTTGAGGTCGTGATTAGTCGCCTGAAGCCGTGGCGGCATGTGTTTCACCTCCTGCTCCTCGCTCTTCTTGTCTATTGGACATACCACCAGTGTCTGGGCTATGAGTTTGTCTGGGATGACCATGCGTTGATTGTCGATAACCGGGCGCTTCATGACATTTCCGCGTGGCCGAGTGTGTTCACCCGCAGTTTCTGGGAACTCGGCGACAACATGGGAGATCCGAACAGGGACTTCTACCGGCCCGTTATCAGCCTGTCGTATATGCTTGAGTATGCGTGGCGCGGACTGGATGCGCACGGCTACCATGCCACGAATGTCGTGGTGCACGGATTGGCAGTGTGGGCGTTGTACTGGCTGGGATTTGTTCTGTTTTCCCGCGCTGGTCCGGCCTGTCTGGCGGCCGCCATCTTTGCAGTTCATCCAACGCATGTGGAAAACGTCTGCTGGGTCTCGGGGCGAACCGACCTGTTCTGCGGTCTTTTCTTCTTTTTGGCGCTGACCTTGTTCATCGTATGGTTCTCAAAGACGAACGCTTCGCGTTGGCTCCTGGTCAGTGGATTCTTTGCTCTGTTGTTAGGTCTGATGAGCAAAGAAGTCGCCATAACTCTGCCGGTGGTGTTGTCGCTGTGGCTGGCGATCAGTGGACCGCGGCCTCTTTCACGCCGGAAAGTGACCACACTGGCCATCACTGTCACGATTCCAGTCGTGCTGTTCTTCCTGGCCAGGCTACTTGTGTTGGCGGGCGGACGGCACGTTACAGTATTCAACCAGTTTGATGACAAGGGACCACTACTGCCGATAGTATTTGCCCGCTATCTCGGATTGCTGGTGGGACTGCATCCGCTGGATATGCACCACGGTTCGGACGCTTTTGCGGATGAATGGATTCCTTCGTTCATAGTTTCGTGCGCTGTAGTTACCGGCTATCTGTTGGCCGGAACATGGTTTGTCCGCTGCAAATGGGGAGTGGCGGCTTTCTGTATGGCATGGATCCCGGCGGTACTGTTGCCTGTCTTCAATTTCGGGTCGTTTGGCGACATATCCTATGCTGACAGGTTTCTCTACATTCCGTCTGCCGGGTTCGCATTAGGGATCCCTGCACTGGCCGCTTTGCCCATCTGGGGGCGGATCATCCCAAGCAGGGCTATCCGGATTACGGCAGGTTGTGGGCTCGGTGTTCTGATGTTCGGTGGGTTTATCGTCGCCAACAAGTCGTACGCTGCCTTCTGGCGAGATCCCATTGTACTGTTCAGCAGGGCCTTGCAGACGTCTCCCACGTCTTCCTACATTGCCTTCAACCTGGGGGTCGCCTACCAGAACGCAGGTCAACATGAACGTGCCATCCGACTCTTTCAGAAGGCAATAAGGCATGATCCGAAGCATGCCGAGGCCTATTGCAACATAGGTGTTTCGCTTAATAAGATGGGCAAATACCGCGAAGGCCTCAGGTATCTCGTTCACTCGGCACAGCTCCTGTTTGACAACTACGTGGTGCACTACAATCTCGGTGATGCCTACCGTGCGCTCGGCAGGCATGACCTCGCACGGCGATGCTATGCGATATCTCTGGCCATGCGTGATACGGCCGAGGCGCAGAATGATCTGGGCGAGTCGTACCTGGTCGGCGGGGACTACCGAAGGGCGCGCCGGCATCTTGAAGCGGCACTGCGATTTGGCCCATCGCCGTTTGTCTACAATAACCTCGGGTTCCTGGCGCTCGAAGAAGGAAGAGTGCCGGAGGCTGTGAAATACCTGACCATGGCTTTGAACTTTCCCGCAGAACTGATATCCGGCGCGTATGAAGTATCGATTCGCTACAACCTGGCGCGGGCGCTCCTGCGAAGTGGCAATTCGGTTCTCGCCGCCACACAGGCGGGCGAGGCGTTGCGGTGCATGGCAGCATGCGGGCGCGAGAGGGATTCGGCGTCAATGGCAGGGATGCGGAAGGAACTGGAGGCAATGATTGGCGCACGATCGCCGGATGGCACGGAGTTGTCCGAATGAGTGAACATGTGAACGTTCTTTGCGTTGACCTGGAAGATTACTATCAGTGTCACTACACCGGAATACCCGACAGCGACTGGGGACGATACCCGTCCCGGCTGGAAGCAGGTACACGAAAGCTGCTCGATATCCTGGCATCGCACGCTGTTCGCGCGACGTTCTTTGTCCTCGGCTACAACGCGGAGAGGGAACCGGGACTCGTACGGGAAGTGGCACGTGCCGGCCACGAGATCGGTGCACACGGGCATCGGCATCGTCGCCTGTTTGATATGACCGAATCCGAGTTCCGGGAAGACGTTCAGCACTGCCTGGAAGCGCTGAGAACGGCAGGTGGATTCGCGGCAGCTGGCTTCCGCGCGCCGTCATGGTCGCTGACGGCGCGAACGCCGTGGGCCACAGACATCCTTCTCGCGCACGGATTCAAGTATGACGCGAGTGCCATTCCCTGGAGTGGGTTCAGGCATGTGCGGGGGATGCCGGGGTCATCGGTTTTCCCGTACCGGATGCCGTCCGGTATAGCGGAGTTCCCTGCGCCAGTCTGGCGGGTCGGCGGACTGACGTATCCATTTTCGCTTGCTACGGCGTTCCGTATTACACCCTACGGTCTTCTCTCAGCCATGATCCGTAGCTATGGACGACGGTACGGCATGCCGGCGATGGTATCGATCCATCCCGCGGATTTTGACCCGGATCAGCCACGGTTGCCGATGTCGGGACTGTCGAAATTCATGAAGTACGGCAAGTGGGGAAACGTCGAACAAAAACTGCACGGGCTGCTGGATGAATTCCCGTTTGGGCGGATGGATGCCGCGTTGAAGCGCCTGGGGCTCTGGTGACATGAAACTCAAAGGCATTGCAGGATACATTGTCGGGAGTGTTTCTCTGTTCATCCTGGGGATTGTTGCCGGGTATCATGAAGGTGCGCCGGGTTCTGCCGTCGTGCTGTCTGTGGCTCTACAGGCAGGATTGATCCCTTGGATCCTTGGTGTGGTACTGGTCGTCCTCGCAAGACGTGTATATCGGATCACATGGGGCGAGGCGATTCATACAGGCGGTGCCTGCTGGTGGGGTACGCCCCTGCTCCTGCTAAGTCATTTACCCGCCGTCGGCGAATGGCCGTTGGCTGTCACAGTGGCGGGTTTCGTGTTCGCTGTTTTGTTTGTCGCGGTGCCGTTCGCCCGGTTGCGACAGATCGTTTGTTCCGAACTGGAGAACCGTGTTTACCTGGGAGCCATTTCCGCAACGTTTGCAGCGGGGCTATTCTTCATGCTCCAGACGTGCCTCTACCACGATGCGCTGCATACCTACGGATACCTGCGGTCGATGTGGATGGACGGGGACCTGGATTTCTACGATGAGTTTGTGCTGCACAACGCCTACTTCATGTACGTCCCGCACCCGAGTGAGCCGGTCTTCTATTCTGGGATGTGCGCCGCACTGGCACCGTTCTTTGCTTTCGGACATCTCCTTGCGGTCCTGCTGGCAGGAGTCCCGGGCGTGTTCTCCGACGGTTACAGTTGGCCGTACAAGCTCATGGCGTGTCTCGGCAATGTGATTGCCGGGTTCGGTGTGATGATACTGTTGTACCGGCTTTGCAGGCGTTTCTATGGCGGGTTCGCGTCCGCTATGGCCACGTTGCTGACCTTCTGGGGTGGAAGTCTGGCCTTCTACACGTTTGTCTGGCCGCTCTATCCGCACATGTTCTCGCTTCTCGCGGTGCTGGTCTTCGTGACGTTCTGGCTGGCGACCTGGAACGGTCGGACCCGCAGCCAGTGGTTTGTCTGGGGGGTTATTCTTGGCATGTGTGTATGGATAAGACCCCAGGGCGCGCTTCTGACCGCGATTGTCGGGTGCGAGCTGTTGCGAACCACCGGCGGTTTCAGGTTCGACATCAGGCTGGCAGTCATGGGTGCTGTTCTGTTCGCTCTTGGTGCATTGGCAGGGTTCTCCCCCCAGTTGGCGCTATGGTACAAGAGCACCGGAAAACTCGTAGTTGATGTCTATGGGGGTGTCGGCGACGAGATGTACTGGTTGAGACCCCACCTGTTGTACCTGCTGTTTTCACCACACAAGGGGTTCTTTGCATGGGCTCCTGTCTTCCTGTTTGCCCTTCCCGGCGCATTCCTGTTCTGTCGCCGTCATCGGACCGTGTTCACGGCTCTGGGTTTCGTCTTCTTGCTCAACGTGTACCTGATTGCGAGTTACGAGTATCCGGAGGGGCGAGCCAGTTTCGGTTCGCGGTACCTGATTGACACCGTGCCGTTTCTTTCGCTTTGCCTGGGTGCCTTCATTGAATGGATCAGGCAAAGGGTTCCACCGGGGATCATCGTTGCCGCCGGTGCTGTCTTTGTCTACACGGCGCTTTCGATGGTCGTGATGTATCACCTGGAGATGATTCCGCATGACATGTACCGTCCGACCTTCGGTCAGCTTGCCGGGTTGGTAACAAACGAAGTGCCGCGACGGATTTCCGACTTCATCTTCCTGGCTCGCATAAACGAGAATGTCTTTGCCAGGAGGTTCTTGTCCGCACTCGTGCGTGGGGATCTGGCCGGTTGGCTTGTGTGCGGCGCACAGTGGCTTGTGGCGTGCGGGTTGGCGTGCGGGACTGCCGTTCTTGGATACGCGGCGTACCGGTGGTACTGCAGCCGGCGTGTGACGACATCCGTTTGCATGATTGGAGTTGCGGGTCTTCTGGTGGCGCTTGGGCTTGCCATGAAGGGGCCTGTGCAAGGGCGCAGGGTATACCCCATGCTCAAGGTTTCCAACCTGAGGCAGGAAGCGCTGCCAAGCCTGGACTCACGGGAGTTCCGCGTGGATTCGGCAAAACCCACCGTTGAAATCACAAACAAGTGCGGTTTCGCCGCAACGTGGGTGGACTTCACAGGGATGCTGGTGACGGATGATGCGATTCCCGGGGGCTCCGAAGTGGCCAGAGTGACTGTGGACTACACCGATGGGAGGCAGCAGGTCTTCCCGGTAGTGAAGGGAAAGGACGTTGACGACTACGAACTGTATCGTGATGCAAATCCGTCGGCGACCATCCGGCGGACAGCCATGCGTGGACGTGCCGTCCATCACTGGCTTGACAGGGCAAGCGATGGAACGTACTTCTACGGAACGGGTTACTGGTGGCGTTCTCTGTTCGAGCGTACGCAGCAGATCAAGTCTGTCAGATTCGACTACATGGCGAAATCGGGCGCTTTGGTCGTCACCGGCGTATGCCTGGCAGGCGAAGATAATCAGGGGATGTGACGCGCGAGTCGGGGGCCAAGGCAGCGGGTAACTGCAAGGGGCAGGTGCCGCCAGGTTTGGACGGCGGCTCGTTGCCAGAGGGTTGGACGGCTAACGGTACGGTAGACGGCACCGGGGCGGAGCACCCGGTAGTTGTAGAACATGGGAGTGGGGATGGCGCCCCACTTTTCCTTGAATTGTGCGTGTGTGCTTTCCGCTGGACTGCGGCCCATCTCGAAATGCCTGATGCCGCGAGCGAGGTTGTCGGTGATAATTCCCCAGTACTGGCAGTAGTTTGCACCCCGTTCCCGCCCGTCGGCCAAGCTCCCGATATAGGGTGTTGAGACCTTGTCTTTGAACCTGACAACCACCCCTGCCGCAGTGAGCCGGTCATGGTCGTAGACTTCTGAGAACTGAACGTCACTCTTGAAGCGCGTCTTCATCATCCTGAACAATTCCAGGCCGTGGAACGGTGTGCCGTGCTTGCGCAGCGTGCGGCACAGCAGGCCGTAAGCATTTGCTGGGTCGTCGCTCAGTGCGAACCGCAGGGCATTGTTTTCTGCTTTCCGCAGGTTCTGGCGCACGTTCGAGGTCAGGCTGTCGTTCCAAACGGAGTCTGCCGATGCTGGCAGATACAGGTTGAATTCGGAAAAGTCCCTGTGTGCCAGATGGGGGGGCGGCAGTGGCCTGTCTATGCGCCATTCAACAACATCAGCTCCTGATTCCAGTGCCCAGTCCTCGACGGCATCGACGAGCCCGTGCTCAATATCAGGATTGTCGGCAAGAAGGCCGCCATAGCCGAAGTAGGGGCATGTGACAACCATTCGCCCCATGAGTGGAGATGCCAGCAGGTAGGCGGAAGCGCCTCCGACAATCCGGCCGTCTGACTTGTACGCGAATGCGCAGTACGGGAGCCCGTACAGATCTCCGAAGAGGAGACGCCATTCGGCCAGGTCGGTACAGTGCGCATCCTCCCGGCCGAAGACAAAGCTGTTCCAGGTTTCAGCGTCGGCTCTGTTGTTGAAATCCAGCTGGCTGATGCTGTCCATTTCAAATCACCTGCGCGGCAGCACGGCGCTTGTGTACGCCCGTGACCACTTGTCTGCACACTGGCCGTGGTGATGCGTTGAGATGTAGACGTTTTGCGAAACATCGGTAGTATAGAGGCTATTGTACGTTGTGTCTTGCTGTTTTGCTATCCGGAGTCGTGATGAAAGGGTTGGTTGCAGTTCCTGTCTACAATGAGGCCGAAAGCCTCCACGACGTTATAGAACACCTGCGAAAAGTGGGTTCGACTGCAGACCTGCTCTTTGTTGACGATGGTTCGAAGGACCAATCCGGGCATATCCTCCTTGAGGCTGGTGTTCCCTTTGTTTCCCATCCGGGCAACCGCGGGTATGCCGCTGCGCTCCGGACAGCCATGGAGCATGCCCTTGCCAACAACCACGAATACGTTGTCTTCTTTGACGCTGACGGCCAGCATCGGGTTGAGGATCTGCTCAAGGTAATCGACGCGTACGAGCAACAGGGCTATGACATGGTCATCGGGAGCCGCTTTCTGGGGAATGGCGCTGGTTACACTCCCCGGCAGTTTGGGACGCGCGTCTTCTCGGCTCTTGCCAGCTGGCTGGCAGGGACGCGGATCACCGACGCGACTTCGGGTCTCAAACTCATAGCACACGCATTCCTGCCGCTTGCTTTGATGCTGCCGGTTGAAGACATGCATGCGGAACTCATCTTTGGACTGGCGCGTGCCGGCGCCAGAATCCACGAGGTCGGCATCCAGGCGTTGGCTCGCCGGGCCGGTGTCTCCATGTACAGCCCTGGGAAGGCGTTGATGTATCCGTTCCGGACACTATCCTGCCTTGTAAGGGCGATGAGGGTCGTCAGTCACTACCGCGAACGGTGCGAGACCGGCGCCGGGCGATGATGGCGAAATCGGTTGCCCATGGGCGCTTTCGATCGGACGTAGACGGGTCGCGAACTACCCTGCCGAACGGAAAATACGTGTAGGCCGTCTGCACAACGTAACCGTTGCGGGTAAGCATGTTTGCCATCAGGACTGGATCCTGCAGTGCCGGGCGCAGTTGGCCGGTCCCACCGACAAGACCAATCCCCGAGAGGAATTGATAGAGTCTGCGCTGCAAGCTGTGGCTGCTTGGCGCCACTACAAGAAGCACACCGTCATCTTTCAGCAATTGGGCCAAAAGAAGAATGAAAGACGCGGTATCTCTCATGTGTTGCACGATTTCGACAGCCATGACGACATCGAAGGACTTTTCCGGGAAAGGCGGTTGCATCGCATCTGCCTGGATGGGGACGATGCCCCTGGTTGCGGCGGCACGCAACATCTCCGTGACAAAGTCGATGCCATAGACACGGTTGTCCTCTGTGAGCCACGAACTCATGATTCCGTGCCCGCATCCGACATCCAGGATCTCTCGAGAACGGGTTCCTCTCAACAGTGTCCTGACCATACCCGCGACGACGTCGAAGCTGCGTGGGTGAGCATATCCGACGGCCCTTGCAGGGTCAGGGGCGTGCAGTGCAGCGTTCGTGAAGAAAAGGTGCCAGTGACGCGATGCCGGTCTTGCCGAGACGATGTCACGCGCTTGCCCGGCGACCACGCCGGAATGTGGTACCTGCGGGTCGGGTGCGCGAAACTGGCCGTCCCTGGAAACCGAACACGGTGGTGTCGATTGCGTCGTTGCCATTCCGAACTCTTTCATAGTACGGTACTTAATCTGATTCCTGCTAGCCAGCAGGAAGGTGGCAGAGAGAACACGATGCGTATTCTCGTTACAGGCGGCGCAGGTTTCATCGGGAGTCACCTGGTGCAAGGGCTTGTGGCCACGGGTGGGTATGAAGTCGTGGTTCTCGACAATCTGACGTGCGGGAACAAACTGGATGCAGCCACACTGGCCGGGGTTTCATTGATCGACGGCGACGTGCGTGACAAGGCAACAGTTGCCGGGGCCATGCGGGGATGCCGGCGTGTCTTCCACATGGCTGCAATTGTGGGTGTGGATGTCGTTGCCAGACAACCTGTTGCGACAATGGAAACGGAAGTCGCAGGGCTGAACAACGTGGTGCAGGCAGCGATAGCCAACGGCTGTGAGAGGATCGTCTATGCGTCGAGCAGTGATGTGTACGGCGAAGTGTCAAAAGCGGTTGATGAAGACAGCGCGGTATCGCCCCGGTCAACGTATTCCGTCGCCAAGAGATTCAATGAGGTGTTCCTGCGTGCTGCCCATGACGAGCACGGCCTGTCATCCGTTTCCCTGCGCTACTTCAACATATATGGGCCGGGGCAGGACGAACGAATGGTCATCCCGCGGTTCTTGAAGCAGGCGAAGGAAGGCCGTCCTCTGACGGTCTTTGGAACCGGAGGACAGACACGTGACTTCACCTACATTGATGACGCGATAGGGGCAACGATCTTGTGTGCGAATGCGGTCGCCGGGTGTGAAATAGTCAATGTCTGCCACAATCGGGAACACACCATCAAGAGCGTGGCGGAAGCTGTTGTCAGGGCATGTGGATCTTCAAGCCCACTGCAGTTTCTCGATGCAGACCAGGGACGGCAGGATTTTGAAGTCTCGAGGAGAATAGGATCGGCGGCAAAGCTAGTGAAACTCACAGGTTTCAGTCCCGAGACAACGCTGGAACAGGGGCTGGCGAGGATCCTTGGATGTGCGAGGTCGAAGTAGTCGGGTGGGCAATAGCAGATGGTCTTCGAATGGCTTTTCCTCTTTGCTTGACCCTTCTGCAAAGGTAGTGTCGTGGCTATGCAGTCGCTGAGAGTCTACGAGACATTCCTGTCGATCCAGGGCGAATCGACGTATGCCGGTTGCCCTTGTTTCTTCATCAGGCTGGCCGGCTGCAACCTGCGATGCCGCTATTGTGATACGTCCTATGCATGGGTCGGAGGCAAGGAGATGTCCATCTTGCAGCTTGTGCAAAAGGCCGATGCCAGCGGAGCCGGGGTTGTGGAAATAACTGGCGGAGAACCGCTTGTGCAGGATGGGGTTCCTGCCCTTGCGCGTGAGTTGCTCAAGGCAAAGGGCCGCAGGGTATTGCTCGAAACAAACGGCAGCCGTGACATCTCGGTTGTTCCCGAAAGGGTCGTGAGGATTGTCGATGTCAAATGTCCCGGGAGCGGGGCGGGGGAAAGCTTTCTGGAGTCCAACATCAGGCACCTTGGCCCGAACGACGAGGTGAAGTTTGTGCTGGGTGATCGGAAGGACTTCGACTGGGCGCGCAGGTTCACTGAAGGGCATTCACTTGTGTCGAAGGTGAACGCGGTGCTGTTCAGTCCGGTCAACGGCAAGCTCAAACCCGGGAAGCTGGCCGACTGGATCCTGGATTGCGGTCTGAACGTTCGCCTGCAGGTTCAAATTCACAGGTTGGCGGGGCTGCGATGAAGCACGCAGGAAGAAGTGACAGCAAAGCCGTGGTGCTCCTTTCGGGAGGGATGGACTCGTCGACACTGCTGTTCTTCCTCCGCAAGCAGCTCAGGATACGGTCCGTGCACGCGCTTTCATTTCGGTACGGTCAGAAACACGAGCGTGAACTTGAGATGGCGAAGTGGCAGGCGCGGAAGGTCGGTGTTGCAGAACACAAGGTGATCGACCTGGCCGTGCTTGCCCCACTGGTGGAGGGGGCCAGTGCCCTGACGGATCCCGGGATCGCCGTTCCGGACCTTTCAAGTCTGAACGCGAAACAGCGCCGGCAACCGCCCACCTACGTACCCAACCGCAACATGATTCTTCTCTCGCTTGCCGCCGCCTATGCCGAGGCACATGGCATTACGAATATCTTCTACGGGGCTCAGGCCCAGGATGCCTACGGCTACTGGGACTGCACCGCCGAGTTTGTCGGTCGTATCAACAGTCTTCTTGCCCTTAACCGTGGCAAGCCCGTGCGGATTCATGCGCCGTTTGCCGGGATGTCAAAAACGGCGATCGTGGCCATAGGCCGGAAACTTGGCGTTGACTACTCCCGTACATGGAGTTGCTACAGGGGTGGGGCCGAGCCCTGCGGTTCGTGCCCCAGTTGTGTGGAACGGCATAAGGCCATGCAGGAAACACGGGCTTGACCGCATGCCTTCCTGTTCCGTATTCTATTTGTTTGTTTTCGCGCACCCGTGGTGAAATTGGCATACACGCAAGGTTCAGGTCCTTGTGGCCGTTGAGGCCGTGGGGGTTCAACTCCCTCCGGGTGCACCATAAACCCCTCGCCTGTGAGCGGGGAGTGTTCGCAGGGTCCCGCTACAGCGGGACCCTTGCGCATCCGCAGGTTGCAGCGGGACTGCGTTGTCTGCTTGCGGCTGATCGGGGATTGGCATATCCGCGCCGTTCCAGACCGGGATGGCAAAACGCCACGGGAGTAGTCTTCTCCTGACTGGCAGCGGGCAAGCCCCGCGTTGGTGTCGGGGGCGAGCAGACAATCTGCCGGAGGACGCAAAATGAAGATCTATCTAAATGGCAAACTGGTGCGTGAGCAGGACGCGAAGGTCTCGGTTTTCGACCATGGCCTTCTTTACGGTGATGGCGTTTTTGAAGGCATCCGCTCCTATGGCGGCAGGGTATTCATGCTGGACGCACATGTTGCGCGGCTCTTCCGGTCCGCAAAGGCCATTGACCTCAAAATACCGATATCCAGGGACGCCATGTGTCGCGCAGTACTGACGGCGTGCAAGGCTAATAACACCATGAACGGCTACATCCGCGTGGTTGTGACGCGTGGTGTCGGCACCCTTGGCCTGAACCCGTATACGTGCAAGAAACCGCAGGTCATAATCATAGCGGGCACGATACAGCTGTATCCGAAAGAGCTGTACGACAAGGGAATGGCCATAGTCACGGTGGGTACGGTTCGCAATCACACGGAGGCGATAAGCCCGTGCATAAAGAGCCTTAACTACCTGAACAACATCATGGCGAAGATAGAAGCCATCAATGCCGGTGTGATGGAAGCCATAATGCTCAACCATCACGGCTACGTGTGCGAAGCGACGGGCGACAACATATTCCTGGTCCGGGGTAATTCCCTTGTGACCCCTCCGCCGTCGGCTGGAATCCTGGAGGGCATAACGCGCAATGTTGTCATGGACCTCGCGCGGCAGCAGGGGATGGATGTTCGTGAATCCGAAACGACCCGTTACGACCTGTACACGGCGGACGAGGTGTTTCTTACCGGGACGGCAGCCGAGATAGTCCCCGTGGTCAGCATCGACCGTCGAACGATAGGTTCCGGCAAGCCCGGGGCTGCGACAGGTCGCCTGGCCAAGGCGTTCCACGCTTTTGCACAGACCAACGGGACCCCGATCCGGTAGGGGGGCCTGCTGGCAGGAATCCGTGCCGATGAAGTGTGAAATCTGCAAGAATCATGAAGCGACCGTCCACTTCAAGCAGGTGACCGGCGACGAAGTGCGGGAGCTCTGGGTCTGCCGCGCCTGCGCTGAAGAACGCGGCCTCGACATGCAGTCACCGGTTTCTCTCACCGACTTCTTCTTCGGTACGCAGGAAGCGCCACCGCCTGTGCCGCCGGACAAGGATATCCAGTGCCCGGCCTGCAAGATGAAGCTGAGCGATTTCCGGAAGATTTCGCGCCTCGGCTGCCCTGCATGCTACGAGGCGTTCCGGGAAGAGATGGATTCGGTACTGGCCCAGCTTCAGGATGGGGACCAGCATATGGGCAAGGTCCCGGTACGGGAACGCGTCAAGTTCGAGATAGCGGGACTGGAGGATGCCCTGGCGCATGCAGTGAAGATTCAGGATTTTGAGAAGGCCGCCAAGCTTCGAGACAGGCTTCATGAGCTGCGTGCAAAGGCAGTGAAGCCAGGCATGGCGGCGCCGACGGGAGGGCAGGCCCGTGGTAGTTGATGATCTTGTCCGCAGTCCTGGTTCATGGCTGTCAACGCGCCGTGACACAGGGATTGTTGTGAGCAGCCGGATCCGCCTTGCCCGTAACATCAAGGACAGGCCGTTCCCGGGATGGGCTTCGGAGCCTGAACGCGTGCGCATATGTGAGTACCTGACGGGAGTCTTCCGGGCCCTTCCCGAATTTGCCGATGCACTTTACTTTGACATGGGTCAGATCAGTCCGGTGGACAAGGAAGTTCTGCAGGAAAGACACCTGATCAGCCACGACCTTGCTGAACGCGGGACGGGCAGCGCTCTTGTTCTGTCGCGCGGGGAACGGGTGGCCATAATGGTCAACGAGGAAGATCACCTCCGGTTCCAGGCATTCAGCCCGGGGTCCAGCCTCATGGCGCTCTTCAGGAAGCTCAGTGCCATCGATTCTGCGATAGAGGAGAAAGTGGAATACGCCTTTTCGGCGCGCCTCGGGTACCTTACCGCATGTCCCAGTAATGTGGGGACGGGCTTGCGGGCAAGCGTTATGATGCACCTCTCCGGTCTCAGGATAATGGAAGAGATTGACCAGGTTATCAAGGGGTTGGACAAGCTGGGGATAGCGGTGCGAGGACTGCTTGGGGAGGGTACCGATGCCTACGGCAACCTGTTCCAGATATCGAACCAGGTCACGCTTGGCGACAGCGAAGAGGATATCGTTGGAGGTCTGATGCGAGTCGTTTCGGAGGTCGCCCAGCACGAAGAGAATGCGCGGGCAAGACTGTGGGAAAGCAGGCGCGCAAGGCTTATGGATTTTGTCTCCCGTTCACTGGGCGTGCTCATGAGTGCACGCCTCCTGGCATCCCGCGAGGCGATCGATCTCCTGTCCGGCCTGCGCCTCGGTGTTGATTTTGGCATTATTGAGAACCTGACTGTTGCGCAGATAAACGAAACCATGCTTCTTGCCCAGCCGGGACATCTGCAGAAGATGATGGCAAAGCAGATTGACTCGGACGAAAGGGACGATGTCCGTGCCGGCCTGCTCCGAAAGCGATTGAGCGGAGTGAGGGTTCTAGGGTAGGATAGATGGGGATTGTACAGGGATTATGAATTCATTTGCTAATTTCACGCCGAGGGCACAGCGGGCGCTTCAGCTGGCCCGCAAAGAGGCCGACAACTTCAACCACCCCTATGTCGGGACGGAGCACGTACTCCTGGGGCTCATAGCCCTGGAGGAGGGGGTTGCCGTGTCTGTTCTCCAGCAGATGGGGGTTTCCCTGGAGAAGGTGCGGCTTGAGGTCGAACGTGCCGTGGGACATGGTCCGGAAACGAAGACGGTCGGGAATGTGCCGCTGACGCCGCGGTCCAAGAAGGTACTGCAGCTTGCGATGTCCGAGGCCCAGGCACTTCATCATTCATATGTCGGAACCGAGCACATCCTGCTGGGCCTCCTGCGCGAGGGCGAAGGCGTTGCAGCACAGGTGCTGCGTAACCTGAACGTTGACCTGGAAACGACCCGCAGGGCCATCATGAAGGAGCTTGATCCGAATTTTGAACCTTCTGATGAAGATGCGGGCGCCGCTCCAGCTGAGATTGGCGCACAGCCCCCGGTCAAGCCCGGCGCCGCAGCGAAGGACAGTAAGACTCCCGCGCTGAATGCCTTTGGACGTGACCTGACCGAATTGGCGCGGCAGGGGACGTTGGACCCCGTGATCGGGCGCAAAGAAGAGCTGGAGCGGGTGATTCAGATCCTGTGCAGGCGTAACAAGAATAACCCGGTACTCCTGGGCGAAGCGGGTGTGGGCAAGACGGCCGTTGTGGAAGGTCTTGCCCAGGCCATAGTTGCCGGGGACGTGCCCGAGCTTATGCGAGGCAAGAGCGTTGTGACGCTGGACATGGCGCTGATGATAGCCGGAACCAAGTACCGCGGTCAGTTCGAAGAGCGGATCAAGGCTGTCATGGACGAAATACGCCGCGCCAAGTCGATAGTTCTTTTCATTGACGAACTGCACACGATCGTCGGCGCAGGTTCAGCCGAGGGCGCCATGGACGCATCGAACATAATCAAGCCTGCCCTTGCGCGGGGTGAGCTCCAGTGTGTCGGTGCGACGACAATGAACGAGTACCGCAAGTTCATCGAGAAGGATGCCGCGCTCGAAAGACGCTTTCAGCCGGTTGTTGTGAATGAACCGTCGGTTGATGAAACGATAGAAATTCTCAAGGGCATCCGCGACCGGTACGAGAAGCACCACAACGTGAGTTATACCGATGAGGCATTGGAGCTCGCCGCGAGGCTCTCGGCCCGTTACCTGACGGGCAGGTTCCTGCCTGACAAGGCAATTGATATGATTGATGAGTCCGGGGCCAGGGTCCGGATCATGTCCACCACCAGGTCGCCCGACTTGCGCAAGAGGGAACAGGAGATAGAGCAGGTCCGCACGGAGAAGGAGCGGGCAATACGCGAGCAGAGGTTCGAGGAGGCTGCCAGGCTTCGCGACCAGGAGCGCCGCGAACGCCAGACGTTGGATGAGATAGTCCAGAAGTGGAAGACTGAAAGCAAGGATGCCCACCTGACTGTCACGGCGGATGACATAACGGCCGTTGTGTCCCGCGCAACGGGTGTTCCGCTGAAGCGCATGGAAGGCAAGGAGCTGGCGCGCCTTCTTGGCATGGAGGCCGAGATATCCAGGAAGGTGATTGGCCAGGAAGCAGCAGTTTCCGCGATCTCAAGAGCCCTCAGGCGGTCCAGGGCCGACCTCAAGGATCCGAAGCGTCCGATCGGGTCGTTCATATTCCTCGGGCCCACGGGTGTGGGGAAGACTTTCCTTGCCAAGACCCTGGCTGAGTTCATGTTCGGCGACAGCGACGCGCTTGTCCAGATCGACATGTCGGAGTTTATGGAGAAGTTCACCGTGTCGCGGCTGGTTGGCTCACCGCCCGGGTACGTCGGTCATGAGGAGGGAGGCCAGCTTACCGAGAAGGTCCGCCGGCGTCCTTACTCCGTTGTTCTCTTTGACGAAGTGGAGAAGGCCCATCCCGACGTGATGCACATGATGCTCCAGATCCTTGAGGAAGGCCGCCTGACGGACAGCTTCGGCAGGCACGTTGATTTCCGCAACACGGTTGTGATCCTGACATCCAACCTGGGGCACGACTCTTCGAAGAAGAACGCCGGGCTGGGTTTCCGGGGAGACACGTCGGAAGCCAATTACGAGCATCTCAAGAACCAGATGATCGACGAGTCGAAGCGCGTATTCAAACCGGAGTTCCTGAACCGGTTTGACGACATAGTCGTGTTTCGCCAGCTCACGCGCGAGAATGCCAGGGAAATACTGAATCTTGAACTCGTCAAGATAAAGGACCGGCTGGCTGCCAAGGGCAAGCGCCTGGTACTTTCCAGGCCGGCAAGGGAGTTCCTCCTGGAGCATGGATTCAGTGAAACCCTTGGTGCGCGACCGTTGCGCCGTGCCCTTGAGAAATACCTGGAAGATCCTCTGGCTGAATCGATTCTGCGAGGTACGCTTGATGGTGTTGAGGTGATAGAGGCGGCGCGGGCAGGGGATGCCCTTGAATTCCATGAGCGCAAGAGTGCCGTGGAAGAAACGGCGTGAAGAACGCTTGCAAACGGGGGGCCGCCGTGGCACACTGCGCCGCTTTCGTGGAGGATTCATGGCAGTAAAAATCAGAATGACCAGGACGGGTGGCAACAGGGAAATCAGCTGGAGGGTGGTGGCAACGGATTCGCGTTCCCCGCGGGACGGCCGTTATCTTGAGCTTCTGGGCTGGTACGATCCCAAGCGCAGCGGTGTGAACTACCAGTTGAAGCTGGATCGCATCGAATTCTGGAAACAGCATGGCGCGCAGATGAGTGATACGGTCAGAAGCATTGTTCGCAAGGCGGGCCGTGCGGCGGGCGCGAAGTGACGCAAGGCAGTCCTTGTGCTTCCTGAACTGTTTCCATGAGCGTGGTCTATGCCGCTCGCAATAGATGTAATTACGATCTTTCCCGGCATGTTGTCGGGCTTCCTGGGCGAGAGCATGTTGAAACGCGCTGCCCGGGGCGGGTACGTTCAGTTCAGGATAGTCAACCCGCGCGATTTTACGGAAGATGTTCACAGGACGGTTGATGACAGACCCTACGGCGGCGGGCCGGGCATGATAATGAAGCCTGAGCCGCTGTGGAAGGCGGTTGAGTCTGTGAAGAGCCCCGAAGCCCGGGTCATCATGATGAGCCCGAGAGGGCGCAGGTTCGAGCAGCGGGATGCGGCGGAGTTATCGAGAGAGAAGCACCTGGTCTTCCTGTGCGGCCACTACGAAGGCGTCGATGAGCGTGTGCGGCAGGCCGTGGTGGATGACGAAATATCGATTGGCGACTACGTGTTGACCAACGGAGCGGTTGCAGCTGCGGTAGTCATTGATGCGGTCGTGCGGCTCATACCGGGAGTGCTCGGAGCCGATGATGCAACTGAAGAGGAGTCTTTTTCAGGCGGGTGCCTGGAGTACCCGCAGTATACCAGGCCGGAGGATTTCCTTGGCATGCGAGTGCCGGATGTCCTGTTGTCCGGCAATCACGCGGAAATAGCGCGCTGGCGGCGGGAACAGGCCCTTGCCGTGACGAGGGACCGGAGACCGGACCTCATCGCGCGAATGACGACCGGTGCGAACGAGAATACCGGATCGAAAGGTCCGAAGGGAGCAGGCACGTGAAAGCAATGGAGAAGATCAGGCTGCAGGATGCCGCGCAGGCGGCCAAGTTGAATTTCCGCGTGGGCGATACGGTTCACGTGCACGTTGTCATCAAGGAAGGCGACAAGGAACGGACACAGGTATTCACGGGTACAGTCATATCGCGCCGGCACGGTGGTGGTGGCGGCACATTCACGGTTCGTCGAATCTCGCACGGCGTGGGTGTGGAGCGCGTGTTTCCGATGAACTCTCCTCACGTGGCCAAGGTCGAAGTCGAGAGCCGTTCCGATGTGCGCCGCGCGAAGTTGTATTTCCTCAGGCGCCGTGCAGGAAGGCAGTCGAAGCTGGCGGCATCGACCACAGTCGGGCAATGAGGCATTGATTGCTGGAACACGAGCGAGAGAGCTGGAAGACCGGAATCCAACGTCTTGCCGGGATGGATGAGGCGGGACGTGGTCCGCTGGCGGGACCTGTTGTTGCAGCCGCCGTCGTCATCGACCGCTGTTTTCTCGAGGAACAGGAACACGGGTTGCTGGCAGACCTGACCGATTCCAAGCAGCTCACTGAACGCCAGAGAGAATCCTTCTACGCGCTTCTGTCTTCTTCGCAACATGTCCGGTTCGGGCTGGGTTCGTCGGGTCCCGACGAAATCGATTCCATCAACATACTAAATGCCACGCACGTGGCCATGGCCCGTGCACTCCTGGCGTTACCCGAGATGCCGGAGCATGTGCTGGTCGACGGCCTTGCCGTTAAAGGGCTGCCTTGTCCGTCGACCCCAATCGTGAGAGGCGACGGGGCAAGCCTTCTGATCGCGGCGGCAAGTGTGATCGCGAAGGTCACGCGTGACAGACTTATGAAGAGGCTGGATGTTCAGTATCCGGGCTATGGTTTTGCCAGGCACAAGGGGTATGGTTCCCGCATGCATATGCTTGCCCTGCTGGAACTGGGACCATCACCCGTTCACCGCAGGACGTTTCGTCCTGTCAGGGAAGCCGCAGTGATACGTGAGCGCAAGGAATCGCCGGGATGAAGCGATTGCTGGGGTGGCTGATGCGGAGGCCCGAGGATGACGATTCGGGCCTGTGGGGAGAACGGGAGGCCGAACGCCACCTCGTGAAGAAGGGCTATAGCATACTCGGCAGGCGCGTGCGGGTTGGCAGCAGGGATGAACTGGATCTTGTAGCCGGGGATGGCGAAACGATCGTCTTCGTAGAGGTCAAGACCAGGAAGACGGAGAACTACGGTCGGCCTGCAGAATCGGTGAAACGCGGGAAGCGCCATGCCATGTCACGGGCTGCTGTGCGGTACCTGGGGCGGCTGCGACATCGTCCAAAGTACGTGCGATTCGACGTTGTGGAGGTGGTCGGAACCCCGCGGGATGGTGTCCGGGCCATGCGTCATATCGAAAATGCATTTCAACTTGGGGCTCCGTATGAGCTCCCTTATTGACCCGTCGTGCGACGGGGCGTATAGTCGACATTTCCAGCGTAGTCAGGAGGGTTCTGAATGAAACGCACAGCGTTGTTGGTCATATTCTGCGTCGCACTGATGGCAGGGCAGGGCGAAGCAGTTCAGTGGTCAGAACTATCCAAGCTGGCCCAGGCAATTGTTCCGGCGGGGAAAGGCGTCATTCTTCACCTCAAGGACGGTAAGACTGCGGAAGGCCTTGTTACCCAGGAAGATGACCAGAAGATGGTCCTCAAGGTCCAGAAGGGCGGTATCAGCGCTGGCCGGACGATACTGAAATCAGACATCGTGAAGACCGAGACGCTGGACGTGGCGCCGATGTTTGCCGCGAAACTCAAGGAGATAGAACTGGATCCCAAGAACAGTCTCCAGGAACAGTCATACGTGAAAGCCATTCTTCTCTTTGCGGAATTCATGGAGAAGTGCAAGGGAGCCGAGGACTACGATGTGATAGCGGAGAAGCTCGTGGACTTTGCCGCGGAGTACCGCAAGCTCAAGCGTGGCATGGAGAAGATGGACGGTGAATGGCTGACTCCTGTGCGCGCAACGGTGCGCAAGTTCGACGACTGTTCCCTGCGTATCAAAGAGATGGAGAAGAAGCCGGAAGTCATGGCTTCGGCCAAGGGCAAGGAAGAATACCAGAGAATGGTTGAAGAACGCCGCAAAGCGGTAAGGCAGCTGCCGGAGACGATGAAGGACAGGGTGCCCCAGATGATAGAGGGCAAGCAGTTCGACGATGCCGTGGCGGAGACGGTGGCATTCCTTCAGTTCTGGATCGGCCAGGTGTTTCGCAGTGAGGGTGCAGCTGCCCACGTATTCAAGCAGATGGATTTCGACTACATCCTGCGCATGCAGATGCAGGTGATGGATGCCTACACCAAATCAGGTGGCGGAAAAGAGAAGAACGAGACCGTGACAGTGCCGCAGGACATGGTCTTTGTCCCCGGTGGCTACTTCCTGATGGGCAAACGGAACGCCGGACCCGAGGATGATGGTTTTCCGATGCACCTGGTCTATGTGAGCCCGTTCCTGTTGGACAAGTACGAGGTCTCCAACAGGGACTACAGTAACTTCGTTGCCAAGGTGCGGGACAAGCCCGATCCTGCGATTGAGCATGCCATGGCGCCACCATTGAAGAAGCACGATGCCGCCGGTTGGCAGGATGAAGGTCTTAGCGGTCCCGATCAGCCTGTCGTCGGCGTTGACTGGTTTGATGCCTACGCATATGCGAAACACGTTGGGAAGCGTTTGCCTACCGAGGCTGAATGGGAGAAAGCGGCAGCGGGGATTGAGTCCAGGACATATCCCTGGGGTGACGGCGATGCATCTACTTCCGGAGTCAACTGGACAGAGGGTCGGTCCTACATTGCAGCCGAGATGGACAGGCAGAACCCGCCGAGGGCGCCGGAGCCCGCAAAAGGGTCAGGTTGCAGCTGCGGTGGCAGCAAGAAAGCCAAGCAGATGGCCGTGCCGCAGCCTACTCGCATTCCCGAACGCACATGGGATGTGAAAGCGAAGTTGCCGGCGAAGGCCGCAAAGGCCAGGGATGATGAGTTCTTTGAGTGGACCCAGGAATACCCCGGTCCCTACGGGGCAATTCACATGGGTGGGAATGCAGCCGAATGGGTGTATGACTGGTACGACACAACCTACTACGGCCAGTCAGCTGTGTCCGACCCACAGGGTCCTTCTGAGGGCAAGGTGCATGTCGTACGGGGCGGCTCGTTCATTTCCAAGGACAAGACTGAATTGATGACCCGGACCAGGCTGTTTCCCGGGAAGACATTCCGCGAAAACGGTTGCACGTCGGAAGGGAAGGCGGTTGTGGGTTTCAGGTGTGCGAGATCCCTGGATATCGTGAAGAAACCGGGTGAAGAGGATGGCCTGGACAAGGTCGATGTCGAACAGCTTCTAAAAGAGATCCGTTCCAGCCAGGTTTCGGAGCCGGCAAAGGTGCCGGCGCCTGAAAAGCCCGCGGCGCCCGCAAAAGAGGTGAAGGCCAGGGATGCGAAGGCTCCGGTGAGGGGCAGCGGTGGTACGACACCGGCTGCTGCAGGGCGTTGACAGGCTGTTTGCCGATAACCTATAGTCCGCGCGACACGTAACAGGGGCGATTAGCTCAGTTTGGTTAGAGCACCACCTTGACATGGTGGGGGTCACTGGTTCGAGTCCAGTATCGCCCATATCCTTACTTCAGCACCAGCAACCTGGCCATCCTGATCGTCTGGCGGACAGATGGTTTGTCGGCTGCTTCTTTCCAGCCCCAGAGATCGTAGGTTACGGCAAGCTCGCCCGGTACTAACTCGGCAAGCCCGACGTTCTCTGTTGAGTAGAAATCGTTGCCCGTTACTCCCTGTTCGGTGGCGAGGCGCGTTTCTATCGCCTTGAACTCGAACTCGTGTTGCCAGTGCCTGCCGGTACCGGTCCTGTCGATCATGAGGTGTATGCCGGGGCGTCCATAGACTGCAGCGAGCCATCCACTGGCCATACGTACCAACAGTGGCAAAATCCCTTTCGCCGTTTCCCCGGTGTTTTCCAGCGAGACGACTTCCGGTCTGCTCCAGGTCCGGCCGTCATCAACGGAACGACTTGTTGCGAGAGGAAGGCCGCTGCCTGCGCGCAGGAGGATTAACAGTGTTCCGTCTGCCAGGCGTGCGAGCCCGGCTTCGGTAAAACCGCTGTTCCCAAACAATGCTGTCTCCCCGCCAAAAGACGAGTCCCATGGCACGGTGCCGACCTGACGCCAGGACCGCCCGCGGTCTCCTGACTCAAGTGCAAAGGCTACGTAGTAGCCGGCAGGAAGTCTCGGTCCGATCGTACTGCGACAGTAGTTCATGCTGATCAGCCTGCCGTCCGGCAGCAAGACCGTATTGGAGGACGGGCCCGCCCCTCCGAAACGGATTTGCTTTGCCGTTTCCGGCCATCCCGGGGCGATGTGCGGATAGCCGTTAGCCTTGAAAAACCTGTTCCATGGATAGCACGGAATGGCGAAGTAGGCCTGCATCAGGTCGGCCAAAGTCATTACTTCGGCGCCGGGACAGTGGACTGGTACGCACAGGTCGACTGGACCGAATGACCGGCCGCCGTCCGAAGAGAAACATGACTGGACAGCGAAATCACCGTTCCCCCTGTCGAGCGGATAGTAGCTGTCAAAGATGCCCACCTGGTTCCCCCCGAGGGGGACAATCACCCCGGTGTCTGTGGACCAGCCCTCTTCGTTCCATGTTCGGCCTTGATCGCGCGATCGCAGAAGGCCTGCCTTGGAAAAAAAGGCATCGTCAGTCCAGGAGAAGGTCACTACCCAGTCTCCGCACGGCATGACATGGATCTGCGGAAACTGTCGATGCCCGAACTGCACTTGCGAGATTGAATCAAGACTGTGGAGAACGCACGTGCCCGTCTCCCCTTGAATGCCGAGTTTGCTGTCTGAACGTTTCACGCTTGGCCTCCTCAAGTTACGGAATGCGCAGAATCATGCAATGCTATCGTTTCCAGGACGGGTTGCACGCTTTTTCCGGCGTTGCACGGCGAACAGGCAGGGGGGAATCAGGTTGCACTCGGCGGAAGTGGTGTCTATTCTCCCGAGAAGAACGTGAGGCAGGAATATGCGTAACATATTTGGAACAATTTTCAGGGTAACTACCTTCGGGGAATCGCACGGGGCGGCTATAGGCGCCGTCGTGGACGGGTGCCCCCCGCGTCTTTCGCTTGATGCGGCGGAGATACAGGCCCAGCTTGATCGTCGTAAGCCGGGCCAGAGCCGGATTGTGACCTCGAGGCAGGAGGCTGACACGGTCCGCATCCTGTCCGGAATTGAGAACGGACTGACCCTTGGTTCGCCGATCGCTCTCCTCGTCGAGAACAGCGACCAGCGGCCGGGTGACTACAAGCAGCTGGGGGAAGTACCCCGTCCGTCGCACGCGGACTACACGTACCACGAGAAGTACGGGGTAACCGCCACCAGTGGGGGCGGCCGGGCCAGTGCCAGGGAAACAGTTGGACGAGTGGCTGCAGGGGCCGTAGCGGAGAAGCTGCTC
>Ga0172371_10002042_pt1 | contig 32264 bp, 31 predicted proteins | sample Lak12m_FD_114543 | JGI IMG/M metagenome (GOLD analysis project Ga0172371, IMG submission 114543) | Freshwater microbial communities from Kabuno Bay, South-Kivu, Congo - kab_022012_12m | ecosystem: Environmental > Aquatic > Freshwater > Lake | place: Democratic Republic of the Congo: South-Kivu...
ACATTGCTGTTCAAGCCCTGAAGGGGCGACTGATAATAGCCCGGAGTTTCAACTCCGGGTATTCGGATGGCGAGAATTTCATGGAACCGAACAAGTTAAGCAAAAGTTAGCGCCTATGCCCCGCGCCCCCCTTCCAAAAACTTCCAATATATTGGCCACTCCCGTTACTCGCCGCCTGGTGCCTGCTGACCCGGACGTGGGTGCAACAGTACGGAGCGACCGGCCGATCTCTCCGTACAACCACCTTGCCAACCGGGACCTGGGCGCACGGGTAGCATTTTCATCGTTCGTTGTGCCCGATACCGGGCATGGAAGTCGGTATGGTTCGAGGCGCGGAAGTTCCGGGAGGATTGGCCGCCGGTTTCGTCGTCGGGTGCGTGTCAGGCGGAAATCTTCATCATTTCCTCATCGGAGATGTCAAAATTGGCATAGACCTTCTGCAAGTCGTCATGGTCGTCGAGGACGTCCATCATCTTGAGCATGAGCTCCGCCTTCTTGCCTTGAAGCTTCACGGTGTTTTGCGGGATCAAAGTCGTTTCCGCGGCTTCGATCTTCCATCCTTTGTCTTCCACGGCCTTTCTCACGGTCTCGAAATCCCCGGGTTCGCATGTTATCTCAAAGGTGTCCTCCTCGGGGCGCACATCCGATGCGCCGGCCTCCAGGGCCAATTCCACGACTTCGTCTTCTTGGATGCCCGCAGCGGGAACGATCACCATTCCCTTCTTCTGGAAGATCCAAGCCACGCAGCCGGCCTCTCCAAGGTTGCCCGTGTGCTTGTCAAAGATGTGCCGGATTTCCGATACGGTGCGGTTCTTGTTGTCCGTGAGCGCTTCCACGAGCACCGCGACTCCTCCCGGTCCGTATCCCTCATAGGTGATCTCTTCGTAGGACACGCCCTCGATTTCGCCCGTGCCTCTTTTGATGGCCTTTTCAATGTTGTCTTTGGGCATGTTGGCCGTTCTCGCGGCAAGGACCGCGGTCCGCAACCGCGGGTTCCCCTCGATGTCTCCACCGCCCATGCGCGCGGCCACCGTCAGTTCCTTGATCAACTTGGAGAACATCTTGCTCCGCTTGGCGTCCGCCGCGCCCTTCTTGTGCTTTATGGTGCTCCATTTATTGTGACCCGACATTCCCGTCGCCCTCCACTCCGTATGGTCTGTAGATATCAGTGTGAATCGTGCGCGTCGCTCGTCGGTGAAGGCGCTCCCGGTGCTGGATCGGCATCAGCTCGGGGAGAGCATCCACCGCACTCGCGGATGATAAGTACCGACTATCATGGATAGGAAGAACTTTCAACCGTCATCGACAATCGTGTGATACAGTGCGCTCCCACCGGAGAATCGATACGAGCCCCGGTGAATGAGCCATTGCAGAGAGGATGAAGGGACATGACCACCGACCGAATCATTTCCGGTCGAGAAGCGACGGGTGACGAAGAGACCGATAGGACGCTGAGGCCGCGAAGACTGGCAGATTATATCGGTCAGGAGAGGATCAAGGAGAATCTGGCGGTCTTCCTGGAAGCTGCTGCCCAACGGGGCGAGGCCGTGGATCACATTCTGTTCCACGGACCGCCGGGCCTGGGAAAGACCACCCTGGCCCACATCATCGCCCGTGAGATGGGAGTGCAGATTCGGACCACGTCGGGGCCTGTCGTCGAGAAACCCGGCGACCTGGCCGCCATTCTCACGAACCTGGAGAGCCGCGACGTCCTGTTCATCGACGAGATCCACCGACTCTCGCCGGTCGTGGAAGAGATCCTCTATCCGGCCATGGAGGATTTCAAGCTCGATCTCATCATTGGGCAAGGGCCGAGCGCTCGCACCATCAAGCTCGACCTCTCCGCGTTCACTCTGGTGGGGGCGACCACTCGCAGCGGCTTGCTTACCAATCCGTTGCGAGACCGATTCGGGATCATCTTCCACCTGGACTTCTATTCCGTGGAAGAGCTCAAGACCATTGTCGAGAGATCCGCGGCGATCCTGAACGTGGGAATCGACGAAGCCGGCGCCCGGGAAATCGCCGGCCGCTCGCGTGCGACGCCGAGGGTGGCAAACCGCCTGACCAGACGGGTGCGGGACTTCGCCCAGGTGCGCGGGAACGGCACTATCGACCGTGAAACCGCGCGCAAAGCCCTTTCCATGCTGGAGGTCGATGACTTGGGGCTCGACGCGATGGACCGCAAATACCTCTGGACCATCATTGAGAAATACTCGGGCGGTCCGGTCGGGATCGACACCCTTTCGGCATCGGTGGGTGAGGAGCGGGACACCTTGGAGGACGTGTACGAGCCGTACCTGGTAAAAGAGGGATTCGTGGACCGCACACCGAGAGGCAGGGTCGCGACGCCAATGGCGTACCGGCACTTCAAGCTGAGCTGTCCGGACCGCCAGCCGGGCATGTTTGAAGGAAGGTGCGAGGAATCGTAGGGGCAGGCGGTAGGTCGCCCCTGGGCCCATCCGGTGTTGACTTTCAGAACGAATGCTTATAAACATATGAGTAAGCTTCGATGGAGGACGAAACATGGAACCGGGATTTGGAGCCAAGGTTGTCAAAGAAATAACCGGCGTGTCCCGGATGCAGCTCCAGCACTGGGACCGCACCGGCGTCGTTCGGCCGTCAAAAAAAATGGGAGCCGGAAAAGGCTCGAGAAGAGAGTACTCATTCAAGGACTTGGTCCAACTCAAGGTCGCCAAGAGGCTCAGAGAGGAGGGAATCAGCCTTCAGAAAATTCGAAAGACGTTGGAATTCCTGAGAAAGAACTTCCCCGACGTGAAGGCTCCCTTGGATGAGCTCCGGTTTCTCACCAACGGGGTTGACATCTTCGTCCTTACCGGGGACCCCCAGGTGATTCTCGACGCTCTCAAAGGGCAGTTCGTGTTCTCTTTCGCGCTCGGGGAACTGATCGACGGATTGAAGGGCTCGATCAAGAACCTAGAGGCCCCGCGGCACGAAAAGGTGTTTGTCGGTCGAAGACCGTTCACGGCACTATTGACGCCGGACCTGGAAGACGGGGGATACACGGTCTCCTGTGAGGAGATCCCGGCGGCGATATCTCAAGGAGAGTCAATTCAAGAAGCACTGGACAATCTGATCGATGCCATAGGGCTATGTCTGGAGGCTGAAGTCGAACTGCGGAGCAGCAGAGTCCAGGCGCAATGAATCTCACCGCCAGGCAGTTGAGGAAGGTTGCTCTCAAGCTCGGCTTCCGGATCAAAGAAGGAAAGAAGCATCTGTTGGTCTACAGCGACTCGGGTCTGGTTGCGACCATTCCCAGGGGGCGCATCAAGGCAGGAACCCTCGCTGCTATTTTGAAACAGATCGGAATCGGCAAGGATGAACTGGCGAGATTGCTCTGAAACCCGATGCCCGGTTCATCGCACTGAATGGCTGTGCGTTCGTTGGGCAAATCGTCGGCAGCCCCAGCCTCCAATTCTACAATGACCCCGCCCCAGCATATTGACCGACTGCTGAACGTATGTACAATGGATGAGGACTCGTCAGGGCCCTATTCCTCAAGCTACTCCAAAGGACACGCCGCATGGACGCACGCTACCGTGAGCTCGCCTGCCGTATAGGTCTCGGAAATTCCGAGCGCATTCCCAAGCTTTTTGAAATGATTGCCGACCCGTCGGAAGCCGATCTGATGCTGGCCATGCCGGGATCTGCCCCGGAATTGGCGCAGAAATTCGGCCGACCGGAGTCTGACGTAGAAGACATGCTCAAGACGCTTTTTGTGAAAGGGATTGTGTTCCCGTCCGGAAAGTCGTCCCCGCCGAGCTACCGTATGTGCCGCGATCTTGTCCAGTTCCACGACGCGTCCATATTGTGGCCGGAAGCGCCTCGCACATTTCTTGATCTGTGGCAGGACTTTATGGAAGTCGAATGGCCCGACGTGGCACGCATGTTCAACAAGATCATGCCCAGGCCGTTCACGCGAGTGATTCCCGTGGGAATCAGCGTCGAAGGTAAGCATCACGTGCTCGCGTTCGAGGATGTCAGGGAAATCGTCGACAACGCGAAGACGATCTCCGTTACCAAGTGTACCTGCCGCCTCACCGCCCAGAAGTGCGACAAATCATTAGAGGCATGTCTTCAAATCAACCGGGGGGCTGAGTACAACATCGCCCGCGGCACCGGCAGAAAACTCACCAAGGACGAGGCCCTCGACATCGTCAGAAAAGCCGAGGAGGAAGGCCTCATCCACGTGGTCATGAACAAACAGAACGTCGATCAGTTCATTTGCAATTGCTGCCCCTGCTGTTGCCAGACCATGCCGGTCCTTATCCAGCACAATATCAGCGTGATCGAGCCGAGCCGTTTTGCCGCGCAGGTGGACCCGGATCTCTGCTCTTCCTGCGGAGTCTGCCTTGAGCGGTGTTACTTCAGCGCAATTACGGTCGAAGAAGACGGGCCGGCTCAGATCGACCGGACCAAGTGCATGGGTTGCGGCCTTTGCCAGGTAACCTGCCCCACCGAGGCACTGTCGATGACTGAAGTCCGCCCCCGCGACTTCGTGCCGGAAAAGGTGTTCTGATACTGAGGCGTTTTCCAACACGACGTGCTCTATTGCTGAAATTCGGCGGTGCGTGTTCCTCACCGGAGATTGCTTCCTCCGCGGGAGGGGAGTCGTGATGACATTCCGGGACCCGTCATTGCAAGCGAGCTGGGCCATTCCGCTTGACACGGGAGAATCCCCGGGGGGGGCCGGGCGCATTTCCTGGTTTGCGACGTCCGGGGCATGACTCCCTTTCTCTGTGGGACCGGCATCTTGCCCGTCATTCATGGTCAGTCCTGACGCCTTTCCCACCAAAGACATTCTGCCGGGCCGCCGGGGGAATTCCCATGCGGCCCCCCGGCGACCGCTGCCGGCGATGCGATCGTGGTGACACAACACCGGAATATCTGGCCACACCGGCCATCAAGGGAGGGAAATCCAATGCGTGCCATTCCTGCCATACGCTCAGCGGTTACGTTGGCTTTGCTGGGTGTGCTCATTTCTTTGGGATCAGTCGTCCAGGGGGCCGAGGACCCTGTCACGAAATGCATTGCCGACCTGAAGAGCAAGAATTCTCAAACCCGGTACTGGGCTGCGCGGTATCTGGGACCCGCGAACGACCCGAGGGCGATTGACCCGCTCATTGAAGTTTTGAAGGATTATCATGATGGAACGCGAGTCGCAGCCCAATATGCCCTGGCACAAATAGAGGATCCTCGGGCGGCACATGCTCTTCTCAAGGCAGCCGAGTCGTCCGACGAGAAGACGAGAGGCGCAGCCCTCGACGCTCTCTCATCTTCCCTGGAGAAGAGAAAGGTCCCGGGCATTGGAAGACCGCTTACGTATTTGCTGGTGACCTCTACTGGCGCTCCAAACGATCATGCCGGTTCGGCGCTGCAGGTCGCGTGTGACCCGGAAGCGCTCCCGCGTGTCATCGCCATCTGGGCGACCGGCAACGCACATGTCAAAGCAGCCGCCGAACTGATTGTCCTCGTGACGGCGACAAATCCGGAGGCAATCCCGTATTTCATCAAAGCTTCGACGGTTGCTGACGCGGAAGCCAGAAAGCTTGCGGTGTCCATGATGAAGCCCTATGGTCCCATGTTTGAGGACCCCAGGGTGGTAGATGCTCTGGTGTCCGCTCTGAAAGACACGGATCCGAATGTGAGATTTGAGGCTGTGAGAAACCTCGCGATGAGGTCTGATCCGAGGGCGGCTGAAGCTCTCATTACGGCTTTACAGGATGGGCATCCAGGTGTGAGGCGATGTGCAGCATTGGGACTCGGAGTTTTGAATCATCCCCAGGCAGTGGAACCTCTCACGACCGCGCTCAACGATACGATCCCGGACGTGAAGATTGCCGCCGAACTGGCGCTGGTAGCGATCAAGAACGGTGACGTGGAGCGGTTCATCAGTGCATCGAGAGACAAGGACCCTCTCGTGAATCTCTTGGCAGTGGCTGCTCTCAAGAGGAAGAAAGACCCCAAAGCGACCGAGGCGTTAGTTGCGGCGTTGAACGAAGGTCCAGATCGTGTCCGCTTGACCGCCCGCGATGCCATCATGGAAATGAAAGATCCGAAGGCCCTTTCCCTTCTCCAGACGGCGCTCAAGACTCAGAGTGACAGGATAAACGAGAAAAAGGAAGCGGCAGGGCTACTGGCTGCAATGAAAGATCCGGGTAGTGTAGAGGTTTTGATCGGCGCACTAAAGGACAAGCGGCTCGATGTGCGGCTCGCCGCCGCTGAGGCGCTCGGAACGCTGCGGAATTCCAGGGCCATAAGCCCGCTCGTGGTACTCGTGAGCGATAAAACCTTGAGAGATCGGAAGGCTTGGCACTCGGAGGACGTTTTCTTTGATGGCGGCTTGGATAACAAGGCAAGAAAGATCAGAATAGCAGGGGTCAACGCCATCGGGGCAATCGGAGGCGAAGGCGCCATGAAGGCGCTGATACAATTCCTGCCCGACTGGAATCTCGGCCCCATCGCGGCGCGAGCCCTTCACTCACTTGGATGGGCACCCGGAAGTGACGAAGAGAAGATCCACTTCCTCGTAGCAACGAGGCAAGGGGCGAAGCTGCAGGAAAACATGGGGTTGACCAGGCGAATCCTGTTCGCTGACCTTAAGGCGAAGGAAATGTCCAGAACCGAGAACGCCGCTTTTGCGCTCATTGCGTTGGGAGCCGATGATGCTACTCCCGTGTTGATCAAGACACTTCGAGCCAAAGGCAGCAAAGACCTGGCTGAAACCTACTTCAATTGCGGAGAAATCGAGTTGGGGAAAGCGGCCGATCAATGGGCAAAGAAGAAGCGCGTGCCGTTCTCTGAGATGGGATCCAAAGAAAGAACGGTTTGTTGGAAACGGTTCTGAGAGCCTGCAAAACATACGGGCCTTGACCATCAAGGTCTGTCACGAAATAGGAGTTTTTCCCCTACGAGATTCTTGCCTCTACTTGGTCACGTGGTTGGAATTATGACTGAAATTGTGCATTTCCTGTGGCAACTTCGCAATTTTGATCATCAGTATCTTGAAACAGGCCGGCGTTCCTGCCTTAGACGGATTGACCGGAACGGTCGGGAGGAACGCCGATGGCCACGTCGTCTATCTTATCCCTTCAATTCCTTGATCTTTTCCTCCAAAGCAGGGACCACCTGATTCAGATCGCCGACGATGCCGTATTGGGCAACCCGAAAGATCGGCGCGCGGGCGTCCTTGTTGACTGCGATGATGAGCGGATTCCCCTTGATTCCGCCCACGTGCTGGAACGCACCGCTGATACCAAGCGCGAGGTACACCTTCGGCTTCACCTCGACACCGGAGGTTCCCACCTGGTGGTATTTGGGCAAGAGGTTCTTGTCGACGATCGGTCGGGAACAGGCCAGCACGCCGCCCATCGCGTCCGCGAGTGACTGGAACACGTCCATGTCGGGCTCGTCTCCGATGCCGCGACCCACGGAAACGATAATGTCGGCAGAGGCGACGTCCACGTCTCCCTTCTCGGCCTCGACAAAGCTCAGGAAGCGCTTTCGCAGCGGCTCATCGCCCAAAGGCGAAGCAATCTTTTCCACCTTTCCGGCCGCGGCTTCCGACGGGGTAAAGGAGAAGGAGCCCCCGCGCAGGGTCACGACGATGCGTTCTGCATCTTTGAAGGAAACGAGGGCGTTCACCTTGTAACTGTAGATCTGTCTCAGGGCGAGCGGCTTGCCGTCCTGCACTTCGAATCCGAAACAGTCTGTGGCCAGCGCTGCGTCAAGCGCCACGGAGAGTCCGGGAGCCAGGTCGATCACCGCGTTGGAGTTTCCCATGACGAGCATGTACGGACCCTTGTCCGCAAGAATCGCTGAGAGGGCCTTGATGAACGCTTCCGAATTGAAAGTCTCGAAGCGGGGATCTTCCACCGCGAGGACCGTAGGACATTCCTTCGCTATCTTTTCAGCCATCTCGCCTACGCTGCTCGCGAGCAGCACGCAGGAGAGCTCCGCTCCGAGCTGTTCCGCGAGCAGGCGGCCGGCGGTAATGGCTTCCCACGTGGTATCCCGTATCTGCTGCTTTCGGTGCTCGGCGAGGACAATTATCTGCTTCTTCATCCGATTCCCCCTTTTTCCTTCAGGATCTCAGCGAGCCGGGCAGCAGCTTCTTCCGGGCTGCCTTTGATGATTTCCGCGCCCTCGCCTTCGGGCGGGAGGAATAGCTTCTCGATCTGGATCCGGGAACCCTCGGCCCCAACTTGGGATCCATCGAGGCCGACTTCGCCTAGACCCAATACGGGGATCTCGATGGACGCAACCTTTCGGACGGCCCTGATGGAAACGAACCGCGGCTCGTTCAATCCCGTGGCGACCGACAACACCGCGGGTAGAGCCATTTCGACGGCCTCGTAGAGCCCGCCCTCAAGTTCCCGCTGAAAGGTCACCTTCCCATCCTGGCCCTGGATCTTGGATACGAGAGTGGAACTGGGAATACCGAGCATGGCGGCCAGCATTCCTCCGACCTGTCCTCCGCCGTCGTCCTCGGCCAGGGTTCCCGTGAGGATGAGGTCAAAGGGCCGGTTCTTAATGAACTGGGCCAGAATGCGTGCGGTAGCGAAGCCGTCCGAAGCCTCGAAAGCCTCGTCGCAGAGGTGGAATGCCTCGTCCGCGCCGCGAGCGAGGCTCTCACGGAGCATTTCTTCCGCATCCTCGGACGCCACGGTCACCACGGTCACGGTTCCGCCGTGTTTTTCCTTCAACTGGACGGCTTCTTCGACCGCGAAGCGGTCCCAGTCGTTCACGTCGTAATCCAGCGTGTCCTTCTTGATGTCCTTCCCCCCGCTGTCGATGGCAAGGTCGGCCTCGGAGGTGTCCGGTATCCACTTCACGCAAACAATGATGTCCATTGTTCCTCCCCAATAGGCGTTATGAGAAACTTCTCTACCTGGAATCGGTCACAATGAAAAACGAAGAGGCGAATGCAGGGGGAGACTTTTTTGAAAAAAGGTCCTCCCACCGCTCCCCCCTTCCAGAAACTTTTAATATATTGGCGTCTCCCGTCGGTCGCCGTTCGGTCATTGCCAACCCGGACGCGGGAGCCAGGGTAGCTCTCAGTTTTCCTCCGTGCTGCTCAAACCATGGAGCGATCCACGAGCTCAACAAGATCGATGACCTCGATTTTGCCCTCGTTGCCGGTGGTCTTGACCGCGTCCTCGAGGTTAATGAGGCAGAATGGGCACGCCGTCACGATGACCTGCGCTCCGACCTCCTGGGCCATGCGCACCCGTCGTTCGCCCATGCGCTCCTTTTCTTCTTCGTTCTCGTACCAGAGGAGAATGCCGCCGCCGCTGCAACAGAAGCTCCGTGAAAACGACCGGGTCATCTCGTTGAGTCTCATCCCGGGAATTTTGCTGAGCACGGATCTCGGATCGTCGTAAATCCCGTTGTGGCGTCCAAGATAGCAAGGGTCGTGGTAGGTCAAGACCCGACCGGCGAGATAGTCTCCGGATAGCCGCATCTTGCCTTCTTGCAGGAGTCGGAGCAGCAACTGGCTCGCATGGAGCACGGGGAATCGTTCGGGATAATCGTTTCGAATCGTGTTGAACGCGTGGGGATCGAACGCCACGATCTCTTTGAATCCACGGGCCTGAAATGCCTGGATGTTCTTTTCAGCCACCTGCTCGAAGAGGCCTTCCTCGCCGATTCTCCGGATTTCGTTGCCGGAGTCGGTCTCATCCTGGCCGAGAATGCCGAAATCGGTGGAGGTCCGGTGGAGGATGCGTGCGAAGGACCGCGAGATCTCTTGAATCCTGGGATCGAAGGAGCCGCAACTGTCCACGAAGAAGAGCAGATCGGCCGCTTCGCCCTTCTTGAGCTCCCGGACGGGAATCCCTTCGAGCTCCTTGGTCCACGCGGCACGTTTCTGTTTGCTTCCCCCGTAGGCGTTCCCCTTCTTTTTGATCTGCTGAAGCGGCTTTTGCATCGATGCGGGAAGGCTTCCCTGATCGAGGAGATACCGTCTCATGTCGACGATCTTGTCGATGTACTGGATAAAGATCGGGCATTCCGCTTCGCAGGCTCCGCAGGTGGTGCAGGCCCAGATTTCTTCTTCGGTGATGACCTCGCCGGTGAACTTGAGATCGCCCGGATCCGGGGGAGCGCCGAATATTGGATAGTATTTGTAGGCGTAATCCCGCGCCTTGATGCTGATCATCTTCGGCGACAGACGCCTCCCCACCGCGTTGGCCGGGCAGTTGTCCGTGCAGCGGCCGCAGTCCGCGCAGGAATAGAAATCGAGCATGTGCTTCCAGGTGAAGCGCTCAAAACGGCCGATGCCACATTCGGGGAGCTCCATCCAATCGGTGACGCCGCACTCGACCGGCTTGATGGCCCCCTTGCTGAGGTTGGCGAAAAACACGTTGGGAATGGCGGTGATCACATGGAAGTGCTTGGACACGGGAAGAAAGTTCAGCAATCCCAGAAAGACGACGATGTGGCTCCAATAGCCGCCGATGTGGAGCCAATTCAACGCATGGGGAGTGTCGGGCATGAGGGAGGCAGAAAGGCTCGCTGCCGGAAAAAACCACGGGGGAAGCGCATGACCGCCTGCCCTGAGCGCACTGCCGTCGTAGACCATGTCCGTGACCATGAGAGCGGCAACGAGGCCGAGAATCACGTACGCCTCGTTCTCGTGGCCCTCGACACCGGGATGGTCGTACCGGGCGGGCTTGAAAACAGCTCTGCGAACGATGCAGATCACGCAGACCGCGAGCACCACGAGCACCACGTAATCCTTGAGCACTTCATAGGCAAAAGCCACGTTCCCCGTGAGCAGCGGCAGGTGAAATTCGGACGAGAAGCCGCGGCCAAGCAGCGTCAGCGACCGCAGAGACAGGATGATAAAGCCTGCAAAGAGGAGAATGTGGAGCACGCCGGCCCCGAGGTACCGCGGTTGCCGGAGCTGACCGAATCCGTAGAGGAGCGCCATCTTGATACGGTCCCCCATTCGGTCGGTTCTGGGATCGCGCATGCCCTTTTTCAGCAGAGCGAGCCTTCGGTACATGATGAAGACAAACAGCGACAGCGCGGCAAGAAGGAGAACGAGGGCAATTATGGGGGCAGGAATGCCGGCGATGGGCACGTTGGCCGGCTCGAATAGATTCATTGGTGACAACCTCGACCACGTGGATGGATCAGGCGCCCGGCTGCACCCTTGCACTCACGCTCGGGTTGGCGAGCACCCGGCGGCGCCCAACGGGAGCCGCCACGATACTTGGAGTTTTGGGTGGAGGGTCCGGGAGGCCCCTTTTTGCAAAAAGGGGTCTCCCGGGGCCTTTTCCTCGTAACTCCCTCTCCTCTCCCTCAGCTCACCAGCACGGCCAGGATCTTTGCCGGCCGGTCGCCATGGGCTTTGACCAGATGGGTGCTCGTGGAATCGTAATAGATTGCGTCGCCCGGCTTGAGCACGTCACGGGTGTCGTCCACGAGGACTTCCATTTCACCCTCGAGGACGTAGATGAACTCCTGTCCGTCGTGTGACGAGGGCACATCTCCCGCGGCCGGATGGAGGGTTACGATGAACGGCTCCATAAGGCGGCCCTTCTTGTCCGGCGCGAGCGATTGATATTCGTACCCGTGGCTTATCTGCCTGGACTCGCCAAAGCGCGCGAAGCTTTTGCGCCGACCGGCTCTGACGATGGTGAACGGCTTCTCGCCGGTGGAGATCACGTCGGCCATCTTCAGAGAGAGAGCCTTACTGAGTCTGATCAACTGACCCAGCGGCAGAAAGGTCTCGCCTGCTTCGAGTTGGGCCAGGACGTCGGCCTCGATGCCGGTTTTCGCGGCAAGTTCCTCAAGGGTAAACCCTCGCAATTCCCGGGTGCTGCGTATTCGTTGACCGTGAGAGACCGCTTCTTCCTGTTCGGTCTTTTCGTGGACAGCAGCCAGGGCGTGGGGATCGGTGAGCATGTCTTCACCCCGCGCATCGCCGTAGGCGTCGACGGCTTCCTGAAAAGCTTCGTACGAGATGTCCTTCTGTTCTTCGTCCATGATGTATCCTTTCAGCCGTCCTGAACCGAGCGGAGCTCCGGTCCCGAGCGGAAACGGCGACCCGCGGCGCTACATGGACCGACCGGGCACTCCAATGTTCCTGGCGATGACGATGCGCTGGACTTCCGAGGTTCCTTCGCCTATGTCGAGGAGCTTCTGGTTGCGGTAGTGCCGTTCTGCGGCATAGTCCTTCATCAGGCCGTATCCGCCATGGATTTGCACTGCGTGGTTGGCCGCGCGGTAATAGGTCTCCGAGCAGACCAGTTTGGCCATCGCGGAGTACTTGGGAGTCAATTTCTTATTATCCATGAGCCAGCAAGCCTTGTAAAGCAACAGCCGGGCCATTTCGATCTCGGTGGCCATGTCCGCCAGTTTGAAGGCATTGGCTTGGAATGAGCCGATTGGGCGGCCGAATTGCTTGCGCTTCTTCGAATAGTCAAGCGCCAGCTCAAAGGCGCCCTGAGCTCCCCCCAGACCCATGGCCCCGATGGAGAGCCTTCCGCCGTCGAGGGTCTTGAGCATCTGATGGAAGCCTTCTCCTCGTTTGCCGAGAAGATTGTCCTTCGGGACGCGGCAGTCCTGGAAGGTCAATTGTCCGGTGTTGGAGGCGCGCCAGCACATTTTACCATGCATGGTCTCCGTGATGAATCCCGGAGTCCCGTTTTCCACGAGGATACAGCTCACTTCCTTCCTGCCGTCCTTGACGTCCGTCACGCACTGTACGACGCAAACCGCGCTGATGTCCGTAGTGGAATTGGTGATGAAGATCTTGCTCCCATTGATGACCCATTCATTTCCGTCGAGGACCGCATTGGTTTGCGATGCGCCGGCATCGGATCCCGCGTCGGGCTCGGTCAGTCCGAAAGAGGCGAGGATGTTGCCCTTGCAAAGGTCCGGGAGCCATTTCCGCTTCTGCTCCTCGGTCCCGAAATAGTAGATGGGGGCTATTCCCAGGGAATTTCCTGCCGCGATGGTCGCAGCCTGAGATCCATCGATCCGGGCAATCTCTTCGACGGTGATGATGTAATTGAGATAGCCAACGGCGCTGCCGCCGTACTCTTCGGACACGAAGGGACCGAAAAAGTCCAGCTTGCCCATCTTCCGCACCAGATCGTACGAGAACTGCTCGTTGTCGTCCAATTCCTGGGCAATCGGGCCGATCTCCTTTTCTGCAAACTCTCGCACGACTTTCCTCGTGAGGTCGGCATCCTTGGGCAGATCGAAGTTCAGGGACATTATCAAACCCCCTTATGGCGTGATGGTATGGAGAATGTCACACGACGGGATGAACGCGCGGTACTCCGGAACGAGCCTGCCGCGGACGTACCAACTGCGTTCGTCGTGAGGACCGACTGAGCTGAGCGTGGAATGAAAGATCGCCTTCTTGATTGAATTCCGGCCCCTCCGGAGGGCTTGTTTCAGCCGTACCGAAAGCAGAGTCGCTGAGGACCGTACCACGCGACGACCTTCTTCGGCCGTGGGGTGGCAACGTGGCCTGACAGCGGCTTCCGGCCGCGGTGGATGACGTCGAGGCGGCAAGACTAGGTTTCGACGCGTCCAATCTTCAATATCAGAACTCCCGCCAGGGTGTCAAGCCGAATACAGCATCCCGAACTACGATTGGGCCCCCCTGTCCGCGGGGCGACCGGAACGAACACTGAAAACTCTCCCCGTGATCCCCAAGCCTCGGGATGCAAGCCCCGAGCGGCGACCAGCCGGAACGACAGAAATGTTTGGAGATTTTGGGAGGAGGCCGGGGAGGGCGCCTTTGGCACAAGGTATCTGTACGGCGCGTTTTTCCCGGAAAGATGGCAGGGTCTCGATCCGCGATACGAGGTGCAGAGAGTCTCGCTTTCTGAACTTTCGTTCAGGCCGTTCGATTTGATTGTGCCTTTCTTCTCGGGGTCATGGGGCTGCCGCCGCAGTCAAGTCCACAGGCGATCGCTTCCTGCCGGCAACCACACGCCGGCTTCCGAGTGAAACCTAGCCTGATTCTCGATAATTATTGGGATCATAAAAACGAAACAGACAAGTGTTTTGATTTTCAGATGGTATCACATGGATTTTTCTTGACCAATGACCGATCGCGCCGATATAATAGTATTGTAGTGTCGTTATGATCGGCGATCCAGGTCCTTCTTTTATCGTAAGCGTTCAGCGCGAGCTGAGGACATGACGCTGAAGACAGAGAAGAAGGATTATCCGCAGATGACGCAGATATTGGAAGCGATGATTTCCTCTGCCGCCTCTGCGGTGAACGATCACTGATCTGCGGCCATCTGCGAAATCTGCGGATGACTCTCAGGAAATCTTCCTTTCAGATCTCTCCGTCCTCTGTGTCCTCCGCTGTGAACGGTTGCCCTTTATCGTCTGCTCTCATGGAGACCCGAACATGAATCGTTTGCGTTATCCAATGATGTTTGCTCTCGGATGTATCCTGATCCTCCAGGGGTGCGGGGGGGGGAAGGTCGAACCGCAACAGGCGATTGAAACCAGTTCGGGTCGGCTCATTTCGGAATTGCAGTCCAAACTGGAACAGGCTCGAAAAGACCTGACACAGCAGGAGGAACGCGCCGAAGCATTTGCCGCACACGTCCAGTCCCTGACGGCACAGATGACGGAGCTTCAGAAGAAACTCGCGGAAAAGGCAGCCGCGGAACCGTCGAAGTCTCCGGGAGAGGGCCGTCCCACGGACGAAGGGAAGGCCGGTGATCTCGACAGAATTGAGCTCATAGGCCAGAAGGCGCTCCTGGAATACAAAATCAACCAGTTGACCCTTCGCGTGAGCTCGCTCACCGACGAGCTGAGCCGAAAAGACAGGGAGCTTACAGAGATCAGGGCAGGCGAGGGCGGCAAACAGGCTGAGGTGGAAACCCTCCGGAAGAAAGTCCAGGAACTGCAAGCCAAAGCTGAGGCGGAGGCGGCGGAGCTCAAATCGAGCGCGGCTGCGGAGTCCGCGGACCTCAAAGAGCGCCTGGCTCAGATGTCTCAGAAGCTCCAGGAACGGGCCGAAGCTGCCTCAAGGCTCAAGGAGGAATTCGACGAACAGGCCGCGCTCGTGAAAACCCTGAAGAGCGCGGTCACGGACGGGGGTACCGTGAAATCGCTTGCCGAGGCAGAAGTGGCTCGGCTCCGGGCGCAGCTCGATTCGACCGCGAAATCTCTGGAAGCGTCACGCATGGAGGCCCAGCGGAAACGGGAGGAAGCCGCACAGGCCCGGACTGAGGCCCAACAGGCCGGCGAAGAGTTGGAACAGGTCCGCCAGGAAGTCGACAAGTGGCGGCAGGCCGCGGAGCAATACAAGGCCGAAGTGGAGCAACAACAGCGGTTGGCCGAGGAACTGAAGAAACAGGCGTCCGAGCTCACGGCCAAGCTCCAGGCTCTGGAAGCTCAGCGGCGAGCAGAGCAACAGCCCGGACCGTCGGCTGTGGACAGAATCCTGGAGACTCCTTTGGAGCGGGAAATGGATGCTCCCTCGTCGCATCTTTACTGACACGAAGCGCGTTTTTCATCGGAGGTTGTCGGTGTGCGCCGGCTTTGGAGCCGCAAGAGCCTGCAATGAATTGAGAGGTGGACGGATGCAGAGCGCCATTCGGTGGGAGTCGGATTGGGATATGGCCCTCTCCATGGCACGGGTCCAGGAAAAGCCGGTGTTGCTGGACTTTTTCAACCCCGGTTGAGGCGCGTGCAAGCAGATGGATGCGGTCACGTATTCCAATTCGGCCACTGTGGAATTCGTCACGCGGCACATGATTCCGCTTCGGGTCTTCATGGCATCCGGGGGGTCGCTGCCGCAGAGGTTCGCCATTCAATACACGCCGACGCGGCTTGTCCTCGACGGAGAGGGAACCGAGCATTACCGGGCTGTGGGCTTCGAGTCGACCAATGAGCTCATCCCCGCGATGATGTTCGGTATCGGCAAGGCTCATTTCGACCGGGGCGATTGCAAGAGGGCTTTGCCCTACTTCGAGACCATCGTGGCGGTGTACGCGGTCAGCAAGGTCTCTGCACAAGCGGGAGACTTCAAACGGGCATGTATCAGCAGAGGAGCGCGGTCATAGTCGGCCGCCGGAATTTTCGTTGACAGGGCCGACGCGGCCGATTATGATAGTCCGATGCCGGTGCCGAGGTAGCTCAGCCGGTAGAGCAGAGGACTGAAAATCCTTGTGTCGGTGGTTCGATTCCGCCCCTCGGCACCACAAAAAACTAAGGGATTCGGATAGCTTCCGAGTCTCTTTTTGTTTTTTGGCCCCTAATTTTATCGGAAGTGTCGGACATAGCCGCGGCCCAAACCCAAGCAAATTACGATAATCACATTCGGCCGCATACCCCCAAAAGTCCCCCCCCCCGCACCCAAAGCTGCCCTGCTGATCTCATGTCATCGTCGGGTGGCCCTTGATGTAGGGCTTGCGGACTTCAAGAATTGTCATTATCAGCCTCCTGTGGCTCGGCGGGAGCTTCTCGCCGGCTCGCTTCACAGATGAGCCTTCCCAGGCATGCGCTCATCGAGAGGCCCTTGCTTGCCGCAAGCTCTCGGAGCAGCCAGTGCTTCCCGTCCGCGGGGTAGACGGCAATCTGATGTCGAGTTGTCGTTCTCATACGGTTCTTGTGCCGGTATCTTGTTCTCTGTCAGGCGTTTTGCGGACTAGACCTCCTTGAATCTGAGCCGGATCTCCGTGCCGTTGTCTCTGCGAATTTCCATTCTGCCTTTTAGCTTGGTTACGAAGGCATTCACCAAATCCATCCCCAACGATGCCGCATTCGCCAGGTCAATCTCCTCCGGTATCCCAACACCGTTGTCGCTGACCACCAGCTCGAGCTCCTTTTCACCAGTCGATCGGAGGGACACGCTGATCTCACCCTCCCGGCCGTCCGGGAACGCATGCTTCAGACAGTTGGAAACCAATTCCGTCACGATGAACCCAACAGGGATGGCAGTATCAAGTCCGAAAGAGACCCCTTGTATCTCTTTCCTCAGTTGTATGGAAACCCCCAATCGAGAGGACCCGACCAGATGATCGATCAGTTCGCTGATGTATTCCTCCACATTGAGGTGTGCCAGACTCTCCGATTTGTAGAGTTTTTCGTGGGCCACCGCCATGGACATCACCCTCGCCTCGAGCTCCTCAAATAATCTGCGATGCGTCTCATCCGCATATTCGGCCTGAAGAGTCAGCAGGCCGCACACAAGGGTGAGGTTGTTCTTGACCCGGTGGTGGATTTCTCTCAAGAGGATCTCCTTTTCCTTGAGAGACGCTTTGATTTGTTCCTCGGCCTTCTTGCGTTCGGTGATGTCCCGAACCGTCCCTTGGAATCCAATGAGGTTTCCTTCAGGGTCTTTCCGGGCGACCGTCGTTACCAGCGTATGAATGATCGTCCCGTCTTGTTTCCGAAGGTCCACCGGGTATTCTTTGGAAAACCCGAGCTCTGCCGCCAACGCAGCGTGAGTTTCTCGTTCCTCGGGAATGGCATAGAAGTCCCGGACTTTCTTTCCCAGCACCTCCTCTCTTCGGTCGAGCGCATATCCCAACATCTCCAGGGCCGCGTCGTTGAAATCGATGAATCGTCCATCCACCGTAGTCATGAATACGCAGTCACGCGAGGTGTCAAAGAAGGTGCGATACTTCTCCTCGCTGTCTCGGAGTGATTCCTCCGTCTGCTTCTGTTGGATCAGGGCCTTCTCCAGACTTCTCACCGTGTGGCTTAGCTCGGCCTTGGCATCGAGGAGCTCGCTCTCGACTCGCTCGGCATTCAGCATAATTAAAGAGAGATTTTCGCCAAGATGAAGCACGATAAAAGATATAAAGAATGCGAACTCCAGAGGAGCCTTCCAGAAGATATTGGGATTCGGGGCCGATACCAACCATATGGCCCGAGCAAGAATCAGGAATCCACCCAAGAACAGCAGCGATGCGATAATTTGATAGAATGTCGAGCGAGGCGAGAGAGGGCTGCGAAAGAGGAGCCGAGCCATGGTCCAGTGGATCGCTGTGATCGGCACCGACGCGACGAAGCCCCTCCATACGAACGAGTCCCAATGGAAGTAGAAGACGGCCATGGCCCCCACAACAGCCGCTGGGAGCGCATACCAAAATCCGGAAGCCGGTTTCAAACCAAGAAAACGCCGAATTCCGTCCAGGTGCAAGACCATGCCGAGCGGAAAGGAGACTGTCCCCAGGAACACCGAAATCCAGAGTGGAATCGATCCTCGCAGAGCGTACAGAAGATACCCGAGTGCAAGAAAACCCACTCCCAGCGTCCAGTAGCCGAAGCCCGGGTACGTCTTCCGCGTGGCCTGGAAAAAGATAAGATAAGTTGCCACGAAAGCGGTAATGACGGCAGCCACAACAAACAGCAAGCTCATCTTGCCAACCCCTCAACAGCTCTGACGCACCTCATGAGTATTCTTACGCTCTCGGCAGTCCAATCTAGGCTGTAAGCAGAGAAAAAGCAATCGGTTGTTCGCCTCCGGGGCTCTTGGTGACCGGCATCCCTCGGACGGTATCCCGACGGTCATCACGAGAGATTCGGCCCACGAATAGAGCGAATGCGCCCTTTCGGCCTCCCTTGACTTCTGTGTATGAAGGTAATATACATCATGGAGAGGAACATGAAGAAAAGGCGGAAATGACGTGGTGCTCGACAAGCTATCCGGGTGCAGCGGGTTCGAGTGGGACGAAGGAAATTCGGGGAAGAGCTGGATCAAACACAGGGTGTCTCGATCGGAATGCGAGCAGGTTTTCCTCAATCTTCCTCTTATTGTGGAGGATGATCCGAAGCACTCGCAGGTGGAAGACCGATACTTTGCACTGGGGAAAACCGATAGGGGGCGAGGGCTATTCGTGGTGTTCGTTGTCCGGGGCGACACAATCCGGGTCATTTCCGCCCGCGATATGAATCGGAGGGAGGGACGAATTTACGATGAAAAAGACAATCCCGAAATTCGAGAATGAAGACCAGGAACGCGACTTTTGGGCGAGCCACGACTCCACCGAGTACATCGGCTGGGAAAGTGCGAAACGAGTGAAATTCCCTCGTCTGAAGCCGTCCACCAGGACGATCTCTATCAGACTTCCCGAATCAATGCTCGATGACCTGAAGATCCTCGCGAACAAGAGAGACGTTCCATACCAGTCATTGCTCAAGATTTACCTCGCAGAGCGCATCAAAGAAGAGCTGAGATAGCGTCCCGGACTCGTACTCAACGATCCCGCCCCGTTAAGGCCCCCCAGCTTCCTCTGCCGAAGCACCCCACCGGTTTCCTTGGCGGCTGACGACCACCTTTATCGGAACGCTTTCGGTCCCTTTGAGCTGGAACCGCATGAGCTCGAGCGAATCAAGCGGGAGATGCCGAAGAGGCAGCGGAGGAGATGGGACGGCTGTAGCCTCAAGAACAGGGCAGCCTCTGGCCACCGGCGGAATTCCGGTTGACTATGGCAGACTGGATGCCAATTTTATGTTGATAGGGTCGGAAACGGCCCGGAATCAAGATGACGTTGAATAAACCAAACGGCAGGGCCGAGTGAGCGGTTCGCCGACGAACAGGCAATCCCAAAAGATGCCTCTCAACAACGTATGGTGACCGTGGGCTCTGCCGAACAGAACGGAGAAAGGAGCCACAGGTGTCTGTCATGGATAACAAGGAATTAGTACGCACATTCGTTGACAGGGTGGCCATTCACCATGACGTGGATTCAGCGGCCGAGTTGGTCTCCGATGATTATATGCTCCACGATCCGGGGCATCCTGATTTCCGCGGAGGGGTCGATGCCTTCAAAGAGATGATGAGCGAATGCATGGGATCGTCAAGGGACGAATCCTTCACCGTCCACGACCTTATCGCTGAGGGTGATAAGGTAGTGTCACGGTGGACAGTGTCAGGCTGTCAGACCAAAGATCTGCCGGGCATCCCGAACAAAGGTGGATGCTACAAAATCGACGGGATTTCGATCACTCGAGTCTCCGACGGCAAGATCGCGGAAGAATGGGTAGAATGGGACACCGCGGGATTCGCAAAGCAACTGGGGACAAGCTGAAGGATCTGTATTGGTAACCGTTCAGCGTGAATTCGAGCCCTCACCCCCAACCTTCTCTCCAAGTTTGGAGAGGGGGCTTCTGGTTCCCCCTTCCCCAAACTTGGGGAAGGGGCTAGGGGATGGGGACCTAGGGTAAGGCGCTCACCGTCTCATTCATGAACCACCCCGGTGAACCGTTACGAAAGGAGATTTACCGCAGAGTACGCAGAGATCTGAAGCGACGATTCCCTCTGCGACCTCCGCGTTCTCAGCGGTGAGCTGTTTCCTGTAACAGTTCCCGCCACTTTCAACGTGGGGCACTACATAGCGACTACAGAGCGAAGGTGAAATCTCCGGCGCAGCGCCCGCAGGATTCCATGAGGCACCGATCAACCGGGGGAGTGAGGGTGTATGGTATTCCCAGACTGTCGAACCAACAGGCCACTCGGTAAATGACTCCGCATTCGTAGGCTTCGGCTACCCCGAGCCGTGTCATGCCGGCATACGCAAAACACTGCTTCATTTCCCAGTGCAACACGTTTTCTGAGGTAAAACGGTATTTGAAGCCCATGAAATCATCCGTGAGCACTCCGAAGGCAGCATCGAAGAGCGCCTTGATATCGTGAAAACTTTGGATCTCTTTGAGACCGAATGCCTTTCGAATCCTCACGATTTCTAAGGCCGCGAGAGACCGTATGGCCGCCTTGTTGATTTGATTGGCCTTCTCGATTCCGAATTCCCGCATGCAATGGTAGAACCACATCCCGTCGTGGGTCATCCAGCATTTGAGCAACAATTCCTTCAATTCACCTTGTTCGGCGGCCGTCACTTTCGAGGTCCTTTCCAAAGAGCCTGTCGTGGCTTACCTCGCCGCCACGAGAGGTCGAATACGTCGCCGAATTTATGCCGCCCGGCAGTTAGGAGAAAATCACCAGGAGCGCGACCACGCCTGCCGCAGATGCCAGTATGGGCAACGCGGGGATGTCCGGGCCAAAAGGCGGGAAACCGGTTTCACCGGGCCAGGCGCTTCCGTGAGCGGACGTGTCGTACCGGTCCGCGGGCGCCTGAGCGACAGGCCGTGTCGTTGACTCCTTTTGGGGCTTTGGTTCCGGCGGGATTCCCGACGGCTTCGGTTCCGTGGCAGTTTCAGGCTCTTCGATGATTTCCGCCCACGGAATGTCCTCTTCCTTGATTCCCGGGGCCGTGCCCGCTGCAATCGGCTGCGGAGCGAAGTCATCCGGGTCGGAAGGCGGGCTGAGACTCAAGGCCGCGGGTCTTCTCATGAATTTTGTATAGTCGGGTTTTTTCTTACTGGTCATGCTTGACGTCCTGCACCTGCTCCTGGGTCAACATCCCGATGACCTCGGCCGTGAGGCTGTCCAGGTCCTTGCTGCCTCTGGACGATGGCGCAGCCACGAAGATCGGTTGCCTCAAGGCGTTCGCCTTGTCGAAGCTCACGTCCTGCCGGACCACGGTTGAGGTGAGGTGCGGCAGATAGTGCTCCTTGAGACCGTCAAGGATCTGACGACTCACCGAGTAGGTGGCGTTGTAGTGGTTGGCCGTGATCGCAACCCTCGGTATGGTGTAACGATAGGTCCGTCGGATGTCCTGGATCGAGTCGAATAAATACTCCAAGCCATAGAACGAGTTGCCATCCAGCTTTACCGGAGCAAGCAAGAGATCGCAGGCGAGCAGGATGTTCAGGCTGGTGAGATCATACGAAGGGGGCGAATCGATCACCACCACGTCGTATACCCCCAACTTCCGAATATCTTCCATGGTTCTTCTCAGGCGGTATTCTCTCTCCGGTTGCTGGAAGAGCAGGAGATTGAGAGAGCACATGGAAAGGTTCGCGGGGACCAGATGAAGATTCGGTGTGATCTCGCACCGGACTTCCGGCACTGCTGCGGTTTGCTTCTGGTGATTCGGGACGAGGATGTCCTGGAACGTCTTGCGAAAGGCAGAGGGCTCTTGCCCAAGAGACGTGGTCATGTGGCCCTGGGGATCGGAGTCCAGGCCAAGGATCCTGAAGCCCTTCTCCGCCATTCGCCAGGCGAGATTTGCGGAAAACGTGCTCTTGCCCACCCCGCCCTTCATGTTGAAGACTGCGAGGACCTGGGGTGGATTTTGCACCCCGGGCCGGATGCCGACCGCATCGCGGATCTCCTCGACGTCCTCAGCGGTGTAAAAGCGGTTCCCCTTCTCGTCTCTCTTCGAGGCGGGGATCGTGCCGCTCTTTTCGTGCGTCAGGAGGAGCTCCTTAGACAGACCGACCATTCGGGCCGCTTCAAGGGGCTGGTAGACCTCTTTTTCCATGACTTGGACCCCCGTCGTTTCGGGTCGCTCTTTCACGATTGGTACACGTTCTGGTTTCTCAAGGCAAGGCTTGTATTCCAGAGGAGAAGACATGTCAAGTCCGATGCCGGGCGCGGAGGGGGAGAGGAGCGCGTTAGCGGGACGCCGCCTCTGTTGTGGCATTTTCCCAAATAGCGGAATATACTGGCACGATTGGCCTTTCTCGTTATTGCACGAAAAAGGTGCTTGACAAGGGACGCGGTAGATTCTAGTATTTGACGAAATAGTGAAATGGAGAAACCGCCATGCTTCCCATTGAGAAAGAGCGTCTCAGACTGAAAGCCGAAGTCTTCAAGGCCATGGGCCATCCTCTCCGTCTCGGGGTGATCGAATTTCTTCAAGGTGGTGAAAAATGCGTATGCGAAATCGTCGACCACCTCGGAACCGGCATATCCAACATCTCCAAGCATCTGTCAGTGATGAAAAAGGCCGGCATCGTCTCTGACCGGAGAGACGGCCTCAAGATCATGTACAGCCTGACCATGCCGTGCGCGCTCGATTTCATGAAGTGCGTGGAAGGCACCGTGATCAAGAGGCTCGATGATCAACGCTCCGCCATGGTGGCATGATTCTCCGGGCAATTCCGGCCCGAGGGCAAGGCGGGAACAAGGCGCGAGAGAAAAGGGGTTTTCTTTTCATATATTTGAGGAGTCGGGAAAACCCTCAAATTCTTCCCGGAGAGAAGACTCTCAATCCGAACCTCCCGAGGCAAGCCGATTGCCTCAAGACTCTCCACAAACCGGAGGCAAGACCTGATGAGAGAGACCATTTCATCGGAAACCATTCAGATCGTGGTTTTGTTGGCAGCCCTTGTGGCGACACTGCTTCTGTCCTGTTTCAGGGGGTGGTGTTGAAGGAGTACAGGCGGTGCATTCGATTGATATCGGAAGCCCAGGGCCATGTGTTGAAGGGCGGTCCAACCGCCTCGCTGTCAACGATTACAAGAAGACGCATGCTGACTGGCGGATATGGATAATGGGGCCAGCCGGAATTCACCCGAGCTGGTTACGCAAGAAAATGAGAGGAAGAAATGGCTGAGAAGAGCAAATTGTCTGTGGCCGACGCACGGGTTGTCGACGAATCGATGCCCGTTCCCGCTCGGTCGATCATCGAGACGATCAAGGAGAGCAAGCTGGTTTTTTACTGGCAGGGGGAATGGAAGCCGTTGGCGCTCATCGGCAGCGTTTTCCTCGTCTGCTATTACATCCCGGTCGGGAATGCCCGGTTCGACAATGCGGTGATGGAAGCGTTTCACCTGGTGAAATGGTATGCGCAGGAGCACGTCCTGTTGTGCCTTGTGCCCGCGTTCTTCATCGCAGGCGCCATAGGCGTGTTTGTGAGCCAGGAAGGCGTGATGAAGTACCTGGGCCCCACGGCTTCGAAGTGGATCGCCTATCCTGTGGCTTCTGTTTCGGGGACCGTGCTTGCGGTATGTTCCTGCACCGTACTGCCGCTCTTCGCAGGTATCTGGACTCGGGGAGCAGGCCTGGGACCGGCCTCGGCGTTTCTCTATTCCGGACCCGCCATCAACGTGCTGGCGATCATTCTCACCGCTCGAATTCTCGGGATGGAAATCGGAATAGCTCGGGCTGTCGGAGCCGTTGCCTTCAGCGTTGTCATCGGCCTCCTGATGCACCTCATTTTTCGAAAGGAGGAGGAGCAACGAACAGAAGCTACTCTGGCCGCGATGGCCGGAGCGACCCATGAAATGCGCCCCCTCTGGCAGACTGCGACGTACTTTGCTCTCATGGTGGGACTCCTGGTGTTTGCAAATTGGGGAAAGCCCGACGCGGAAACCGGCCTGTGGTTTGCCATCTATTCGTCCAAGTGGATAATCTCCGGAGTGCTTGCCATCGGATTTGCCGCGGCGCTGGTAATGTGGTTCGAGTTTCCGCTCTGGAAGATGGCAATTTCAGGAGCCATGGTCGCCCTGGTCGCGTGGCGGCTTCCTCATGAGCCTCTCGTTCCGTTCACCGTCGGCGTGGTCGCGCTCTCGATCATGGCCACAACGTCCGAAGGAGGGACAGAAGAGTGGTTCAACGAGTCCTGGGGATTTGCCAAGCAGATCATGCCTTTGCTCCTCCTCGGAGTGCTCGTCGCGGGCTTGCTGCTCGGCCGTCCCGACAAAGAAGGGCTCATACCCAATGCGTGGATTGCGTGGGCTTTGGGAGGCAACAGCATTTGGGCAAACGCCCTCGCTTCCGTAGCAGGTGCGTTCATGTACTTTGCCACCTTAACCGAAGTGCCCATTGTGCAGGGGCTCATCGGCAGCGGAATGGGAAAGGGGCCGGCGTTGGCGCTCTTGCTGGCAGGTCCGGCGCTGTCTTTGCCGAGCATGCTGGTCATCAACAGTGTGATGGGATTCAAGAAGACTCTCGTTTTTGTCGTGCTGGTGTGCGTGTTGTCCACGACCGCGGGGATGCTGTTCGGCGCGTTCGTGGATTAGGCTCCCATATTTCGGCCTACCGATGAAAAAGGATGAGCACGGGTCGCGGGGATTGCGACCGCTTAAGTATATCGAGAAAAGCCGCAGTTGCGGTATCCACAACCGGAGGAAATGATGAAGGTGGAAATTCTTGGTGTTGGATGTTCCAAATGCCACAAATTGTATGCCACGGTCACCGAACTGGTGAAGAAGAACAGTATCGACGCAGAAGTGGTAAAGGTGGAGGATATCAAGATCTTCGGCCAATACGGTGTTTTCATGACACCGGCCCTTGTCGTGGATGGCGAGGTGAAGGTTGCCGGTAAGGTCCCCAAGGAGGCCGAGATACTGAAATGGCTGCGTCCCTGAGTGAGCCCAGAGCCGCGGCAAGGATGGTTGATCCCGGCACCAATTCGGTCTTGACCGGCGCGGGATACCGTGGTACAAACGTCCTTAAGACATGGGAACTGTTGCAGACTGTCGACCGGAAGGCCGTTGAGCAGAGGAAGTCGGCCCGGTGAAACGACGAGAAAGCAACATTCCGACCGTGAGATGAGTGGGAATATGAAGAGAATCAGCGCGGACAAAAGATGGGCAGGTATCGTCACGGTGGTCGTGATGAGCTGCCATCTCTTGAGTGGGACAGGGCTTTTCTGCGCTCTTCAGTTCCATAATCCGGCTCACGGCTTGGGAGATGACCGAACGGCTCCTGCTGTCACGGGCTCCGACCGTGGTTACGTCTCCGCAAGTGTTTGGACTAGCGTTCGCGGCAAGGACGGGACTTTCCCCTGTTCCTGCAAGAAGCACAAGAAGTGTCCGGCGATTCCGCGCGCAACGCTCACCTCGAATCCGACTCATCGGTTCAACGAAATTCAACGTCAGCTTCAATCGGTGTGCCATGATTCTCTCGCTTCTGAAGTGAAGGATCACCGGTTTGCTCTAGAAGACGGCCCGCCATTCATGGAATCGGTGTGGTGTACACCGTTCTATTCCTTTACTCCCCTCGCGTTTAGCTGCGTACTCTTGATTTGATTCCCTCTTGATAGACTGAATCTCGTTCTCTCAATCCGTCCGAAGCGGATGTGTCTCGATGCACGGGATTGTGTGCACGAGGGTCCTCCCGATGCTCGGAATTGAAAAAATCCGCCATTTCCTGACGGGATGGTGTCCACCCCTCGATCACACGCGGTCATGTGATGTGGCCCTGTGGAATGTCGATGAAAACATACAGAAACCCAAGGAGGTCGTGATCGGAATGAAATCGTTAACCAAGAAGATGGTGCTCTCCGTCGTCGCTGCGCTCTTTCTCGCTCTTGCCGCCGGCCAGGTGTGGGCCGCTGAACCGAAGATCAATCTTCCCGCACTACTCGCCAAACGAGTACCCATCTTGCTGGAATTCGGAAGAGGCTGGTGTATTCCGTGCAAATACATGAAGCCGATTCTGGAGGACATGTCAACGGCTTACGCCGGCAAAGCTCTGGTAATGACCGTGGACATGGACGCGAACAAGGACCTGGTCCGAGATTTCAAAATCAGGATGATGCCTACCCAGGTGTTCCTCACGCCGGATGGGAAAGAATTCTTCAGAAATGAGGGAACGCTCGAGAGGGAACAGATAGCGCAAGTATTCGTCAAAATGGGTGTTCAACCACCGAGGCAGGGCGCTGTTCCCGGACAAGCGCCATTAGCCGGGACTGCTCAGGCGCCTGCATATCAGGGGGCGTCTCGATAGAAGATGCGATCCGGTGAAGGTGGGCCCTCGATGAAAAACCGACGGGACGGGAAATCGAGGGCCTCTCCGGTGACTCTGTATCATTACGTAGCCTTGCATGGGAAAACGGCAAAGGTGAAACTACGAACTCGGGAGAGTCAGCATGGAATCGATGTTTGCAGTAGTCCAGCAGTGGGTTTCCTCGGGGAGCATCTGGCTCGCTGCCGGCGGCTCGTTTGTCGGCGGCGCGCTCACGGCCATGAATCCGTGTGTTCTCGTCATGGTCCCGCTGTTGATCGGCTTTATCGGCGGTATGGATGAAGAGATGAACACGGGGAAAGCTTTCCTCTTCACTCTGGTGTTCATCATGGGATTCAGCGTGGAATTGGCCATTCTTTTCACGGTGGGACTGGCCGCGGCTCCGTTCCTCCAGTCGCAGTATATGATCTACGTCGTGGCAGTGATCTGCGTGTTGCTGGGACTCCACTTCATGGATCTTGTGCATATTCCTCTTCCCGTCTCTCAGGACAAGCTGCCCAAACACACCGGGTTCGTCGGCGCGGCGCTTTTCGGTTTCATGTTCGGGCTGGTTTCGCTCCCGTGCACGGGGCCTGCTCTCTTGCTCATCGTAAGCGTGATTCCGGTGAAAGGAGCCCTGTTCGGAGGAGTGATGATGCTGTTTTACGGAATCGGTCACTCGCTGCTGATCCTCGCTGTGGGAACTTCTGCGGGCGCGACGAAGCATCTTCTCGGTTCCACTCGTATGCACTCCGCGAACCGCTTCGTGAAGAAAGCTGCGGGAGCGCTGCTCGCTGGTGTAGGTCTTTATATTGGCGTGGGAGCCGCACTTCCCGGTCTCGGCATTGGCTTGTAAGAAACCTGGAATAGTGACGAGTATGTCTCAGGAAGAACATAGTCGGATTCGGGTTGGTGACGTCGATGTTGGTCTGCTGGGATTGAAAACGGTTCATCGCGTAAGTGCGTACCAATCATCTGTGATGAGACAACCCGGTGGAATATCGGGGGGTTGAGTCACGTCCGGACCCCGTGATGCCGAAACACCGAAACCATAGCCGTTCCGGCTGTCTTAGGCCGATCGCGCAGTGCCGGAGGCGGCCTCCTAATCCTAAGCTCTTTTGACTGCCTCGGACATCAGTCAGGTCTCTTTCCAGCGCTTTCTTCAGCTCTCTGAAGACCTTGAACAAGAACGATGAGGTACGCACTTACGCGATGAACCAAAATTCTTCCCCAAGGTGGTGATCAGGACGAAGATTACAAGCAAGGCGGGACATCGCATTCCCGACGGCTGACCATCGAAGGCTCAGGTGGTCCTGGATGTGACCGCAAGCAGCCCTGACGGTAAGAGCATATTCCACGTTTCGAAGATCTATGCGAGCCAGGCGACGGATTCTCGCTCAACACAGATGATGCTGGGACCGGAAAACAAACTGGGCTTCATCCGAGACACCAGTATCCAACCTTTCACGCCGAAAGTGGAGACCATCGAGGCGCCGTTGCCCAAGGGCCAAATGAGTGCCGTGATTGAGGTCAATCTCAGCTACCGGCCTCGTCCGGACGATGTTTATCCTGTTCATAACGTCCGGAGAACCGTCAGCCTTGACAAGGCGCCCTAACCGGGATCAGAATCGTGGGACAGGGAGGACACACCATGTTGCTGGAAGACTATCGCAAGGAAATGTTCTTGCCCAAATGCAACCCGAATTTCCAGTCCGTGCATTGCGTCGCCCACCTGGAGCAAGACATTTCGGACGTGCTCCCCTATTTGAGCACGGAGCTTGGGGGAGGAGGCTACACCAAATCTCCTCCTTCTTTGACGCTGCGCGTCCACGGCAAGCTGATCACGCTCCACGCCCGCGAGATCTTCGTGAACGCCTTGAAAGACGAAGGTGAAGCAGAGAAAATTCTCCAATGGCTCAAGAAAGAGATCAATGAAACGTGGGACCGGCGGACGGAGATTGAGCCCACGTACGAGCCGCTCGCTGCGCCCAAGATGATGGAAATACTCAAGCTCTTGCCGAAGACGAACTGCCGTAAGTGCGCAGAGCCCACCTGTATGGTTTTCGCTTTGAGAGCCGTCGAAGGGGTGAAGGGGCCGCGCGATTGTCCCGACTTGACGGACGACAACCGTGCGAAGCTCGAGGGATACCTCAGTCTATTTCAGTTTCAGGAGTAATATCAATCTCCACGGCCCGTTGCCGGTTACGTGTCGTGCCCGGATCTCTGATCTTGCACGGCCGGCGAATGATAGCCTCGACTGGCGTGACTTGGTGAAGTTCCGCGCCATACTGATGGATATTCTGCGCCTACTGGGGAGGCTGCCCCGATGCGCCACAAAGCGCGAATCAAAACGGCCGCGTGCGCATCATAATAGATGAGAATTCACTGAGAAGGTGCTCCCATGACAAACAGAGATATTGAACGAATTGCACCCTCCTCGATGCTCCCGCACGTGGACGAGCCCGCGGCATGCCCCCAAATCCGAGACCGGGTTGACGACGAATTGAGCGGCTGGGTCGCCTCACATAAAGAAGAAGTGAGGAACCTTGTATGTGGCTCGACGCTGTACCGGGACGCGGTCTTTTGCGGCACATGAAACGATCCCTCCTGACGTAGCCGTTCACCTGTTGCGGTGAACGGCTACCTTCCAAACCTAAGAAGAATAGATTATTGTCTTGACAAAGGGCGGCGCCGCAGACCGATTATGTGAGCTCCAGGTGCTCGCTGAACGATTGCGATTCGTCAATAGGCCCTTTGATGCGAAAGAGCTGCTCGGGGAGCGCGGAAAGGTTCGGACCGGTCCTGAAACGCTGCGCAAGCGGCGAGAGGCGAATTCAATGACAGATTGCAAGCAATTTACGGCATCGATTCTTGTCAAGTCCGTGGCTGCCATCAACATGCTGGGGAATCTCTTAGGGGTGGCGCTGACCTTTATCTATTTTGCGGTTCTCATACCGAGACTGACGTATGGCGCCCCGACAGGGCCTCTGGGAATCAGAATGGGTTTCTTCCTCGCGGTCATGGCCTTCGTGATGGCTTTTGTCGCACCGGTCAACACCAGGTTCATTTGGCCGCTCGTCCGTGAGGTGAAGCAAAAACTCGGCCGGGACCAGAGCATTCTTGAGCCGGAAGACGTGGAAGCCTTGAAACGACTCGCCGGAAAACTCATGAAGCTTCCTGTGAAGCTCGCGGGGACAAACCTGGCAGGATGGGTCATCGCCGCCCTTGTCGTGTCGGGGTGGGCGCACATGGCCCCGGACCTGTACCCATGGCCTCACGAGACATCTCACAAGGTTTCCGCGTGGATGATTCTGGTTGCTGCTCCGATCACCATGCTCTGGATCTACTTTTCCCAGGAGAGGTGGCTTCGGCTGAAAATCCGTGCGCTGTTTCCCGCGAAGGCTTTGGAATCGGTTCCGCCGACGTTCAGGATCAACGTGCTGCCTCGCTTGCTCGCGGTGTCCCTCGTGATCGGATGCGTGCCCTTGACCCTGGTCAGTCATCTGGCCCTGACGCAAATCCGCGATATCAAAGCAGGAAAGCAGTCGCTGGACAATTTTCTCCTGTACATGCCGGACGTGATCTGGTTCCTGCTCGGGGTATTCGGGGTCATGGCCGTGGGGCTCGCTGTGGTCCTGGCCAAGAGTATATCGGAGCCTTTGCAGAACTTTGAGTCTGCCATGACCGCCGTACGCGAGGGCGATCTGGACACTCAGGTCCCGGTGGTTGCCAACGACGAGATCGGCCACATGGGGGAAGGTTTTAACCGAATGATTCGCGATCTCAAAGAAGCCGATACCATAAAGGATACCTTCGGGCGCTACCTGAGCAGGGAGGTTGTTGATGAGATCCTCAAGTCTCCCGGAGGCGTTGAGTTGAAGGGAGAATTGAGGGATATTTCGGTTCTCGTGGCTGACCTTCGTGAGTTCACCCGATTGACCGAAGCCCTGGAGCCGCGGCGGGTCCTGGAGATTATCAACCGCTACCTGGAGACTATGACGGAAATCATTGTCTTCCACGGCGGCACCATCGACGAATTCACCGGCGACGGGATACTGGTCTTTTTCGGAGCACCCCAGTCCCTCCCGGATCATTGCAGACGCGCGGTGCGCTGCGCCCTCGATATGCAACAAGCCATGGGAGAGGTCAATGTGCAATTGGCTCGACGTGCCCTGCCGGAGCTCCGCATGGGAATCGGCATCAATTGCGGCCGATTGATCGTCGGCAACATCGGCTCAGAAAAGCGGAAGAAATACGGGGCATTGGGCAGTCCCATCAATCTTGCGTTCCGGATTGAGGGTCAGACCGCAAGCGGTGAAGTGCTCGTGTCCCCGGCGATCCACTCGCACCTCAACGGCCAACTCCTGGTGGACCAGACAAGGGAGTCCCGCCTCAAGGGATTGGATGATCCGGTGACGCTGTACCGAGTCGTCGGCCTGGCATGATAGGTTTCCCCCGGACGCCCTGCCGGACTCAAGGGGATGGTTCACCGCGGAGAAGCAGAGGACGCAGAGGAAATCATCTCGTCAAAAATCTGCGCCATCTGCGGATAATTCTTCTCGCCTCTCTTCGGGGAGTGTCGTCTCATCCCGTGGTTGACGATTGGACCGGCAGAGCCAGCTTCGTGCCCACGCTGCTCAAGACGAACGCTTTCGGAAATTCGGACTGAAATTTTGTCACAGCTGAAAAACCGGTGCAGTGCATCGGAACCACCATGTCGGGTGCAATCTTCTTGATCTCCTCCACGGTGGAGTCAACGATCGGAGCCATATCAGGGCCGGTGAGGTGAAAGCCTCCTATCACTGCGCACACGTTCTCCTCGCGGGTGAGCTCACGAGCATATCGCACGGAATTGACGATTCCTGCATGAGCGCAGCCTGAAATGACCGCAATTCCAGAGCCATTCAGCTTGATGACCAGCGACTGATCGTCTGCAATGATGTCAGGTTCCAACCCGTGCTCTGTTTGCATCTTTGCGCCGGGCATACCCTTCTCAAACGGGGTTACCCGAGGAACCTGTCCCGTTGCCAGCACCGTGTCCCCCGAAAGGAGGATCGGTCCCGACTCTTCATGCAAGGTTGCGCCCTTTTCAATGATCTGCTCACGGCTGGTGAGCCGGGGAAACTCGACCAGCCCGACGAGGGGTTTCTCCAGGAATCGCTGCTGAAACATCTGCGGATGACAAAAGACGGGAATCGGCTTGCCTATGGCGTCCAATAGCATATTCACGGAGCCGGTGTGGTCCATGTGTCCGTGACTCAGGACCAGGGCGTCAATGCTTTCAGGCGCGATGGCCAGCATCTTCATATTGTGGATTACGGTTCCCGCGTTGTACCCCGTGTCCAACAGCGTCCTGTAACGCCGGTCTCCTTCCCAGGTGTCGATCAGCAGGGAAAGCCCATGCTCGGCCAGCAGGGTCTCGGACCTGATTTTTCCTTCTTTGGCCAAGAGGGGCCTGATCACACCCGGTTGGTTGGAGAGCAGCACGTCCACGTAGTTATCGACGAGGATGGTAATTTCAGCCCGGGGAACTGCCTTCAGCCGGTACCTTCGGTCGTTCATGTTCAGGTCCTTTCGCTGTTGCGATTCTCAGATGCTGAGTCATGGCCAGGGATCAAGCGGGAGCCGCGATTCCCACCCGTCCCAACACAAGCTGAGAATAACACGCAGGCTGGTCTGCGTCACGAAGAGAGTACAGTGGCTTCGGAATTCCCGGCTCGCTATAGGC
>Ga0172371_10002047_pt1 | contig 32204 bp, 27 predicted proteins | sample Lak12m_FD_114543 | JGI IMG/M metagenome (GOLD analysis project Ga0172371, IMG submission 114543) | Freshwater microbial communities from Kabuno Bay, South-Kivu, Congo - kab_022012_12m | ecosystem: Environmental > Aquatic > Freshwater > Lake | place: Democratic Republic of the Congo: South-Kivu...
CAAAAAATATTTCGGAGACAGCAACCGGTACAAAAAAATCACTCGATGAAGTTGAAAAGTCAGATATTATTGTCGATGTTGGACCTAAGTCGGTCGCTAAATGGGCAGAACCTTTGAAATTTGCAAGTACGATTTTTTGGAACGGACCCATTGGAATAAATGAAAACCGTGATTTTGCAAAAGGTACAATTGCTCTTGCAAAGATTGTTTCAAGTGCAGATGCGAAGTCTATAGTTGGTGGGGGGAATACGGTCTCAGCTGTTAATGGTCTTGATCTTGATTTTGATTTTATTTCAACAGGCGGTGGTGCTACGCTGGAACTTGTAGCTGGAGAAAAGTTACCGGGGCTTGAAGTATTAAAGTAATTTTCATTTTACAATTTTCAATTTACAATATATATAGAAAGTGAGGGTACTTGAAGCGAACTAAAATTGTAATAGCTAACTGGAAGATGAACTTGACGGTTCCGCAGTCGAGTGTGCTTTTAGGGAAATTCGTTAATGAAATAAAGCCAATGCACACAGAGGTCGTAGTTTGTCCTTCATTTACTGATATTTATTCTGCGGCAGAATTATTGAAAAATTCTGATATCGAGGTTGGAGCTCAAAATATTTTTCATGAAGATTCGGGTGCGTTTACCGGTGAGGTTTCGGCATATCAATTAAAGGGATTCGCAAATTTCTGTATTGTTGGTCATTCAGAGAGACGTCACATTTTTAATGAATCCGATAAAATGGTGGCTAAAAAGGCAGCATCTTGTGTAAGGCATGATATTACCCCAATTGTATGTGTAGGGGAAAATTTACATGAAAGACTCGATGGCTTAACTAATTTGGTTGTAGCGGGTCAGCTAGAAGCTTCACTTTCAGATTTAACCGGAAAAGAAATTGCACAGTCAATTGTTGCCTATGAACCGGTTTGGGCTATTGGAACGGGCCAGGTTTGTGATCCTAAAAAAGCCAATGATGTTGCCAAAAAAATTCGTAATTTAATCAAGGTATTACACGGGGAGCTGACAGCCGAAAAAGTTAGAATTGTGTATGGAGGTTCAATTAACGATAAAAATGCCAAAGGGTTTTTGGGTGAATCTGATATTGATGGATTTTTAGTAGGAGGTTCATCGCTCAATCATGTAATTTTTGCGAAAATAGTGAATGAAGTTGAATCGTTTGCCAATCAACGAGCAATAAAAGATGTTCAAGTAAAGAGAAAACCGGTCTTAAAAATACCAAAAACACAAATTTCAAAAAAACCAAAATCAAAAAAAAGAAAAAAAAGTGTTTAGGCATTTATTATTTAGAAATTTTTTACCATGTTAGTTAACCCTCTTGAACTATTTGCTGCTGCCAAAAAAGGTGGCTACGCCATTGGAGCTTTTAATACATCTGATTTAAATATAACCAAGGCAATTATTGAGGCAGCTGAAGAAATGAGATCACCTGTTATTATTGAGACCTCCGAGGGTGAAATAGATTTTCTTTCTCCGGAAATATCAGCATCTCAGGTTAAATCTCTAGCTCGAAAAGCTAAAGTTCCTGTAGTTTTGCATTTAGATCATGGTAAAAAATTTGAGACTGTTGTTGCGGCAATAAAAAATGGCTATACTTCCGTCCATTTAGATGGTTCATCTAATAATTTTGATTTAAATGTAACTTTAACAAAAAATACGGTAGTTTATGCACATAAAAAAAATGTTTCGGTTGAGGGAGAGATTGGTCATATTGTCGGGGGATCTAAAAAACATAATAATAAAATTGAAATTTCTCCAGATACTTTGACCGATCCCGAGGAAGCAAAAAAATTTGTCCAAGAAACAGGAGTCGATGTTTTGGCTGTTGCTATTGGGAATATTCATGGGATGTACTCAAATCCTCCATCTTTGGATTTTGAAAGACTTGGAAAAATAGTGAAAAATTTAGATTGTTATTTTTCACTTCATGGAGGATCGGGTATTCCTAAAAATCAAGTCCAACGTGCAATAAAAATGGGTATCTCGAAGGTAAATATAAACACGGAATTACGACTAGCATTTAAGGATGGCATTTTGCATGAATTTGATGTCCACCCAGAAGAAGTGATACCATATAAATATCTTCCAGCAGGAACCGAAGCAGTGAAAAAAGTGGTAATTGGGAAGATTAAGCTTTTTGGAAGTGTTGGGAAAATATAAGTCTAGTGAATAGTTATTAATTCTTAGTTAGAAATTAATTGTAAATTGTAAATTGTAAATTGTAAATTGATTCGGAGGGTTTTATGAAAAAAGTTGATCTAGTAAAAAAAGAAGAATTTCCTAAATTATTGTTGGGAGGTATTTCAATCTATACCATTACCTGGTTTCTGATTTTTGTTACCGGAATGGTGCTTATGAAGGTTATCTCAAGTTTGATTGGTTCCGCTGAAAGTTATGGTGAAATGTTTGCCAGCGGACTTCCTAATGGAAACGCAATTTACCAGGTCGGTTTTTTGACCGGTATTATCATGCTTGTGGCACTAATTTTACTTGTTATTTTAGTTGCTTATGATGAATTTTATTTCGCCCGCGAAATTAAAGGAACCAAAAAGAGACTGTTTTGGGGTGCTTCATGGGGATTAATATTCGTTGTTGTGGATATGGTTGTTGGTTCAATCTGCTTTAACTCTGTTAATAATGGTAACTGTTCAAGCATGGCAATCTCTGATTATATGGGAATATTTTATTGGTTATTTGTGGCATTAATAGTAGTTCTTCCAGCTGTTTCTGAACATTACGGACGAGCCAAAGCAAGTTATAAAAGTTATAAGTAATCAGAGATAGGAAATAAGAAAGGAAATTATGGGGAAAAATATAGTCTGGTTTAAAGAAGTAGGTAAAAATGATGGCAGCTTGGTTGGTGGAAAGGGCGCGAATTTAGGAGAACTAACTAAAGCAGGATTTCCGGTTCCGCCTGGATTTATAATTACGAGTAAAGCATATTTTGATTATGTCAAAGAAAATGGTTTAGAGGCAAAGATTAAAAAAGCACTCGATGGTCTTGATTTTGAAGATTCAAAGGATTTACAAAAAAGGGCGGAAGAAGTTCAAAAATTAATTGTTGAAACACCACTTCCAACCAGTTTAAAAAAAGAAATTGTAGATCATTATCGGCAACTCAAAGCAGACACAAATACAAAACAACTTTATGTAGCTGTTCGCTCATCGGCAACGGCAGAAGATTTAGCTGAGGCCTCTTTTGCCGGTCAACAAGCAACTTATTTAAATGTTATTGGAGAAGAAGAAGTTTGTGATGCTGTCTTGAAATGCTATGCTTCCTTATTTGAAGCTCGAGCAATATATTATCGAAACGATCAGGGGTTTGACCAAACTTCTGTTGGACTAGCGGTTCCTGTTCAGAAAATGGTTAATTCGGACATGGCTGGAGTGATGTTCACTATCGATCCGACTAATAATGATCTTGACCATGTTTCGATCGAAGCAGCATATGGTCTCGGAGAGGTTGTAGTTTTGGGTGCGGTTACTCCTGATAGATATCTGGTTGATAAAAAAACCAGAGAAATTTCGACAAAAGAGATTTCGAAACAAACTTGGATGTTGACAAGAGAATCTAAATCACGCGACACCGATAATACTGAAAATTTAGAGGAAGGTAGCACTCCTGTACCTGTTTCAAAACAAAATATTCAGAAAATCACCGATAAGGAAATTACAAAACTTTTTGATCTTGCACTTGCGATAGAAAAACACTACGGTAAACCTCAGGATACAGAATGGGCAATTGAGGGAGGAAGAGTGTATATGGTTCAATCAAGACCAGTAACCACATTAGATAGTGATCAGGAAACAGAGAACAGCGATAAAACAAATAATAAAAGTGTAGATATTTCCAAAGCAGAGGTAGTAATAAAAGGTGCGGCTGCTTCTGTTGGCATGGCTGCAGGTGAGGTTGTGGTGATCCATTCACCAAAAGAGATCGATAAAATAAAAGAAGGAAATGTTTTAGTCACAGAGATGACTACACCTGACTTTGTTCCTGCTATGAAAAGAGCCGCAGGAATAGTTACTGATAAGGGTGGTCGAACATGTCATGCGGCAATTGTCTCACGCGAACTTGGTATTCCTTGTGTAGTGGGAACCGAAAATGCCACAACGGTTCTGAAAGGAATTGGAGTGGTCACGGTTGATGGTAAAAATGGCATGGTTTATAAAGGCGATGTGGCACCAAAAGATGAACCAAAAGCGGATATTCAAGCAGTAGCATCAGCCCCGGCTAAAACCATTACTGCGACAAAACTCTATGTTATATCTGCAGAACCAGAACTAGCAGAAACTCATGCGGCCCGCGATGTTGATGGTGTGGGACTACTCCGGGCGGAATTTATTATTGCTGAAGATATAAAAGAACATCCCAAAAAAATGATTGCCGAAAAACGTGGACAGGAATTCACCGATAAATTAGCCGAAGGGTTAACAAAATTTGCTCAAGCATTTTATCCTAGGCCGGTAATTTATCGATTTACTGATTTTAAGACGAATGAATATCGTAATTTGCCTGGTGGTGAGAAATTCGAACCGGAAGAAGAAAATCCGATGATAGGCTATCGTGGTTGTTTCCGTTATCACAAAGATCCTGAGGTTTTTAAGTTGGAGATAGATGCTATTAAGAAAGTAAGAGAGCAATTTAATAACCTCCATGTTATGGTTCCGTTTGTAAGAACTATCCCAGAGTTTAGGGGAGTGAAAAAAGTTATGGCCGACTGTGGCCTTACAAAAGAACTAGACCCAACCTTTAAACTTTGGATTATGGTTGAGGTACCTTCTGCGGTATTACTTATCGATGATTTTGCAAAAGAAGGAATAGATGGTGTTTCTATAGGCTCAAACGATTTGACTCAACTAACCCTTGGGCTTGATCGTGATTCATCTATTGTTGCCGAAGAATTCGATGAAAGAAACCCAGCTGTACTTAAAATGCTCGAATGGACTGTAAAAGGTTGCAGAGACGCGGGAATAACTTGCTCAATTTGTGGTCAAGCACCCAGTGTTTATCCTGAGATAACCCAAAAATTAGTTGAATGGGGAGCAACTTCAATATCGGTTATGCCTGATGTACTTACAGATACTCGGAAATTAATTGCGGAAGTAGAAGAAAGGTTAATCTTGACCGAACTTTCTAATGTCCAAAAAGAAATCGAAGATCTCAAAAGTAAATTAGAAGAATAATTTTAAAGCGACAATTAGTTGTGGAAATTGTTTTTTTAGGATAAAATTTAGGTAGAAAATTGAATTTTCGAAGTTATTTAATGACTTCGAATTAAGGAGGGTGCACAAATTGCAATGTCCAAATTGCGGTAAAGAAGCACTGAACGTTAATGGACGTTTTGTCTGTCTTGACTGTGGTGTTGAAATTAGCACAACAGGTACACCTATTGTGCAAACTCAGACCAATCCAACACCGGTAGTTAATCATTCACAAACAAGTCAAACGCAAGAAGAAATAATCACTCCAGCTACAGTTGCGGTTGACAATAATATTCCAACCCAGGTAGTTGAACCAACTGTTAATGTGCCGACATCAGGCCAAACGCAACCAACCCCAACTATTCCTACCCCTGAAGAATTTGTACCAACAGAGACTCCACATTTAGAACCGAATAAAAACGAAACAAGTGTCCGAGACTATTACCTAGAAAGTCTGAATAAAATGTCAGGTGAAGAAAATAAAGTGTCTGATGAAACCCAAGTTTCAAATGTTCCACCAGATTTTCCAGAACCAGATCAAACGAGTGCGACAGTACCATCGCAACCTCAAACTTCTGAAACAACGATACCTAGTCCAGTAACAGCTACTGAACCACTTCTGGCTGACCAAGCAATGACTGAAAATTTAAACTCACCGGTTATATCTGAAACCCCGCAACCTGCAGAATCCCAACCATCTCCAACAATCAATGAAAATATTGGAACAATACCAGATGAACCTCAATATTTTCAACCTAGTTCAGTCAAGATAACTCCACAAGAAAATGAGAATATAACAAGTGAGCAATTTGATCAGCTTTCAACCCCAGTTGGAATTGGTGCGGGTGAACCTGTACTTTCGGATATTCCCCCTAAGCCAGCTGAAGATGAGGGCCTGTGGCCTAAAGATTCGACACCAACCACAACTGTTGAAACCACACAATCACCAGAAATATCTGAAAATCCTCAAGCTACAACTCCATCAGACGTAGCTATTGAATCACCTTCAGAGCCGACTATTATTATGCCTCCTGAAGAACCTGCTCCTGTTTTTAAAGAAAGGCAGGATTCAGATAATTTACCGGGTATCGGTAACATTCCGAGTGCTGAAAGTGTTTTTGGTCCAGATAACACAACTGATAATTCAGACCCAAGTGATATTGTAATGAAAAAGGGATTAGATTTTAAAAAAATTGCACTAATTTTTCTCGGGATTATATTAGCTTTGGCTATCATTGGTGGTTTAATATACGGTGGATTGATACTTTTTAAACCCAAAAGCACTGATTCTTCAAACGGAATTAATTCTGGTGAGGTTCTTAATATTTCTGGATCAGTCGGGGACAAAATGGATAACACTACAAATTTGAGTAACAATTTTACTCAAAATGTAGACTATACGGGACTTACAGTCGCTGAATTATCTGACAATCCTCAAAAGAAAGCAGATTTAGCCCTTTTTTTTTCTAAAATCGTAGAATCCAAAGGCATCTGGAGGTTGGACGCAGAAAACGATGTGTCATTTGAGGGTCAAAATCTTAGTAAAGACGATAAACGAGTATATATAAAATCTGAAAATTCAACTTTAGTCTATTCTCCGGATACTCAGTCATGGGTTGCGGTATCAGGGTTGCAGATAAATTTAATTCCGCCATTTTTTCCAATTGAATCAAAAGGTTCACTTTTTTATGCATCAAGGAATGAAAATATAGTCTCGGCTGGAGAGGAAGAATTTGAGGGAGTTAGCTATAAAAAATATATTATAACTCCCAAACAAAGCTTTGTTGAAGAAATTTTAACCCTTACAAATCCAACTTTATTCGAAGGAATAAAAATTGAGTCTTTAAATTCAGAAAATTTAAATGTAGTAGCATATGTTGATGATGAAAACAGAATATATAAAGTTAAAGTTGATGGAACAATAGAATTGAAATCAAATTATGCCAGTGGCAGTATAAAAATCGATGCAACCGGTGTTTATAATTATGATAGTTTAAATGTTGTAAAACCCTAATGAATATTCATTTAGTTTCTGCAAGAGAAATTATTGATTCACGTGGTAACCCAACTGTAATGGCTGAGGTTGAGCTTGAAGACGGAACGTTAGCCGAAGCAAGTGTTCCATCCGGTGCATCTACAGGTAGTGCTGAAGCGTTTGAATTAAGAGATGGTATAGAAACCCGATATCTGGGTAGAGGTGTGCTTAGCGCAGTATCTCATGTTAATGAAATTATTGGCCCAGCCCTAATAGGCGTCGATGCGGCAAATCAGACAGAGTTAGACCGAATTTTATGTGATTTAGACGGAACAAAAAACAAATCTAACCTGGGTGCCAATGCTATACTCGCTGTTTCTTTGGCAGTCTCCCGTGCCTCAGCTGTCTCAAATGGTCTTGAACTTTTTGAGTATATCAGTCAACTATATCATGGTGAAAAGCAAGAAAAATACAAGCTTCCTGTCCCGATGTTTAATGTACTAAACGGTGGTGCACATGCTCAAAACAACATTGATATTCAAGAAACAATGGTTGTGCCAAATGGAATAAAAACTTTTGAAGAAAGACTAAGAGCCGGTGTTGAGATCTTCCAAACTTTAAAAACGATGCTTAGTAATGCTGGTTATGCGACCGGGCTGGGGGATGAAGGTGGTTTTGCCCCAAACTTTGACAGTAACGAAAAGATATTAGAGTGGGCCGAGAAAGCTCGAGATAAAGCAGGATACAGTGAAAAACAAGTTAATTTTTCTCTTGATATAGCGGCTACAGAATTTTTTGATTTGAAAACAAAAAAATATAACCTGAAAGCTGATCACAAATCATTTACATCTGCAGAAATGATTAAATATATTGATCGTCTTTCAAAAAAATACAATCTCTATTCGGTTGAGGACGGCCTTTCGGAAAACGATGAAAATTGGCTTACTTTAACAAAAAAGATAAAACCGACCATTACAATTGGTGACGATCTGTTTACAACAAATCCCGAAAAAATAGAAACGGGAGCTGCCGGAAAAATTGCAGGAGGTGTAATTATAAAACCGAATCAAATTGGTACCCTTTCTGAAACTTTGGAAGCAATCCGTGCGGCTAAGGCTGGGGGGCTTAAGGTTATTGTTTCTCATCGCTCAGGCGAAACAGAAGATTCTTTTATAGCAGATTTAGCGGTTGGGGTTGGTGCAGATTTGATAAAATCGGGTGATACAGCTCGAAGTGAAAGACTATCAAAATACAACCGGCTATTAAAAATTGAAGATATAATTCTGGAGAACTACTGATGAAGAAAATAATTTTCATCGTCTTTGACGGACTTGCAGACCGACCAATAAAAGAATTGGGTGGTAAGACACCTCTTGAGGCTGCAAAAAAACCGAATATAGATAAATTATGTCAGCATTCACGTTGTGGTCTTCAAAATGCCATGGGTAATGCACCATATCCAACCAGTGAAGAGGCTCATTTTGGTCTATTTGGTTATGATTTTGTTAAAGATTTACCTGGCCGGGGGGTTTTGGAAGGTCTGGGAATTGGAGCGAAAATCGGGGAGCATGACTTAGCGTTGAGAGTTGACTTTGGGACCGTTGATAATAATCTTACTGTGCTTGATCCTCGTGCTGGGAACATTCAATCAGTAAAAAGTTTTTGTGATTATTTAGGGGAACAAAAAATTGGTCCGTTTATTTTTAAGATTTATCCCGGTTCGGGTCATCGAGGTGTACTCGTCGTCTCTGGTGGACCGGTTTCGAAAGAAATTTCACATCATTCAACGATTGTGACAGACACAGATCCGCACAAAGCTAAAGTTCATCGAGGTGGAAATCAGGTACTCCGACCAAGGCCACTAGACCGCAGTGCAGAGGCACTTTTAACATCAGAGGCACTTTGGGAATATTTACTTCACACACATACACTACTTGACGACTATGTAGAAAACCGAGTCCGCCGCCGCCAAGGACTACCGGCTGCAAATTTTATTCTGACTCGGGGAGCGGGGTTTATTAAACCGGTTCAAAGTTTTAAAGAAAAATATGGACTTAAAGCCGCCTGTATTGCCGGTATGCCGTTATATCGTGGAATTGGTACATATCTTGGGATGAAATTAATAGAAACAAAAAATGACCCCGGGACAACCGATAATCATTTCCAGGAAAAAATTGATAATGCTCTTAAAAATAAGGATAAATTTGATTTTATTTTTATTCACTTAAAAGGTACCGATGTTTTTGCAGAAGAGTCAGGTGATTTTGTAGAAAAAAAAGAATATATTGAAAAAGCAGATAAGTCGTTCAGTAAGTTACTTCGACTAAAAGATACAATTGTGATAACAGGCGATCATGCTACACCTTGTGAACTCAGAGATCATGCCAGTGACCCGGTACCGATAATGATAACAAGCAAAAACCCTGATCAATTAGAATCTTTTTCAGAAAAATCCTGCAAAAATGGCTCACTCGGTCACCTTAAGTATCTAGAAATAATTAAGGCTGTATTCTCGGAGGCAAAAGATGTTTGATGTGGTGGCAATTGGTGGAGTAACCAGAGATATTTTCTTTGAGATTGATGAACTTAAGGTAAAAAAATCTAAAAATCATTTAGATGAAGATTTGCTTACAATCCCGTACGGAAGAAAGATTGTAGCTGATTCAACCTATTATTCTTATGGTGGAGGTGCATTTAATGTTTCCGTTGCACTAAAAAAGCTAGGTTTAAAGACTGCTGCAGTCTGTTCACTCGGCAAAGAGGGAACTGGGAGCTTGGCAGCAAAAACTCTCCAAAAAAATGGTGTGAATGTCAATTTAATTACTAGAAATGCAGAACACCATACAGGTCTCTCGGTTCTTGTTATTGGTCATGACGGGGAACACACTGCTTTTTTAGAAAGAGGTGCCAATAATTTTCTTTGTCTTCCTCCTCAAAATAAACTCAAAAAAACAAAATGGTTTTATGTAAGCTCGCTCACCGGTGAATCGGCTCATTTACTCCCGACAATATTTGAAATTGCCCAAAAGTATAAAATTAGAATTGCTTTTAACCCAGGTTCGGAGCAGTTAAAACTAGGATTTGAAGGTCTAGAAAAATATTTATCGAAAACTGATTTACTTTTGGTTAATCTAGAAGAAGCGGATTCACTGGTTGCCTCAATGAATCGGAGAATACCTACAGATATTAACGACTTGCTCGAAAAGGTGGGAAAGCTCGGACCGATAATATCGGTTGTTACTGACGCCGGGAAAGGTAGCTATGCTGTTTTTGAAGACAAAGATTTTCATCAAAGTTCCATTTCGGTTGAGGTGGCCGATACCACAGGCGCAGGAGATGCATTTGGAGCATCGTTCCTTTATGCAATTATAAAAGGGTTTGATATTCGCTATGGACTTAAAATTGCTTCAGTTAATGCAGCCTCAGTTGTAACAAAAATGGGTGCTACCGAAGGACTTTTGAACTATAATGGTATTAAAAGTTCAAAATGGCTTTAGCAAGAAACATAAAAAGAAACAATCGAAAATCATTTCGCCTCCCCAAATTTAAAAAAAATGTCTGGATAGTTATTGGAGCTATCGCTTTATTAATCGGAGCCTATGGCATTTTAAATATTAGCCGGATTGCATCACTCGCCAAAGAAAAGAAAGAAATCAAGTTTGATACGGGTGATAAACCATTACCTCAGACAATAAATCTTTGGGTGACGGCAGACGGAGGCCTTAAAATGCGAGAAAAGCCCGATATTAAGTCTGAATTGGTTTTTTTGATACCAAACGGGACACAACTTACTGCAACAGAAACATCGGGTGAATGGTATAAAGTAAGTTTTATGAATAAAGAAGGTTGGGTTAATAAAACCTATGTGACTACGCAAGCTCCAGCTGAAGATCCAACAAAAAACTGGAAGGTATTTTCTAATAAAAGTTTCGGTTATTCATTGCGATATCCGTCTGAATGGGTTGTTCAAGATTACGGAGCAAATCCAGCCAGTGGTTCCCTTAGTTATGTCGGTTTCGGAACCCAACTCAGTCCGAATCTTGATCCTAATTTATTACCCCCAGTTGTTATTCGGGTAAGCGATCGATCTCAAGAACAGCTAGAATCAAATTATAAGGGTATGGCTAACAGTATACCTGAATCGGTAACGGTTTCAGGTATGGCCGGCACTAAATATACCTATAATTCTAGCACCGGTGTTCAGATGACAACCTATTTAATTCCGAAATCTACTCAAGTCATTATAATCGAAGAATCCGGCGGTTACTCAGATGAACTAAATAAAATAATCGGTAGTATATCGCTAGGCTAGTTAAGTAAATTATCAATTAACAATTATTAATTATTAAGCAATTTTAAAATTTTAAATTGAAAAATTATGATTTAAATTAAAAATTAAAAATTAAAAATTGATTTATATTCTGTTAGAATATAAATAAGCTGGAGGGTAATGAATCATTTACTAAATCCTAAATCTATCGCCGTAATAGGTGTTTCAAGGGATCCGAGTAAAATTGGATACTTAATTTTTGATAATCTCTTGAGTGGTTTTCGGGGTAAAATTTTTGGAGTTAATCCAAATGCAGAAAAAATATTAGGACAGAATATTTATAAAACAGTTCTAGATATTAAAGAAAAAGTTGACCTAGTAATAATTTGTGTACCAACTAAGCTTGTCCCTCATGTCCTAGAATCGAGCGGTAAAAAAGGTGCAAGCGTTTCAATAATCATAACATCTGGATTTTCAGAGGCTGGAAAACATGGGGTCGAAATAGAAAATGAATTAAAGAAAGTAGCAAAAAAATTCAAAATGCGTTTGCTTGGACCAAATTGTTTGGGTGTTATCAATAATTTTAAATGTCTTAATGCCTCATTTGCCACAGCTAATCTACCGGCAAAGTATAAGGTTGGGATATTTTCTCAGAGCGGTGCAATGGGTGCTGCAATGCTTGATTTTGCAAACGGATCTAATTTTGGTTTTTCATATTTTGTTAGTCTGGGGAATAAAATTGATATTTCTGAAGTTGAATTGTTAGATTCATGGGCAAATGACTCGAATGTCGATGTGGCAGTGGGATATTTAGAAGATATAAAAGATGGACCCGGATTTATAAAAGCTGCACAGAAATTTACGGCTGAAAAACCTTTAATAATTCTAAAAGGTGGTACTACGAAAGAGGGTGATAACGCGGCTCACTTGCATACTGCTGCAATGGCACAAGATGATGTAGTTTTTGATGCTGTTCTCCGTGATTGTGGTATCACAATAGCTAGAAATATGAATGATTTATTTGAACTTGCGGTCTCTTTTTCACAAAATCCTTCACCGCGAGGGAGGAGACTAGCGATAATATCTAACGCTGGCGGACCTTCGGTTCTTGCAGCTGATGCGTGTTCTTTTGAATCTGTTTCTCTTCCTGATTTTTTGCCTCACACAATTTCTGAAATTTCGATTGGCACTAACGCTGCATCTTGCTCAAATCCTATTGATTTAAGAGGTGATGCAAATAGCCATGATTATAAAAAAGCTTTGGATTTATGCCAGAAGGACATTAATGTGGATGGTATTTTATTAATTGCAACTCCACAAGCCATGACCGAAATTGAGGCAATCGCGTGGGAAGCGATCAGGTCAAGGAAAACGGGTAAAAAACCTGTCTATGTAAATTTTATAGGTGGAGAGCTAATAGAAAAAGCAAAAGAAATTTGTCAAGAAAACGGTGTAGCAACCTTTGGTTATCCGGAACGAGCCGTCAGAGCTTTTGCTTTTCAGGCTGATTTTTCTAGAAGGACAAAAGCTAAAAAGGAAAAAACACTTACTCATCAATCCTACCATACTGCAAGATCGATTATTAATTTTTCAAAAGGTAATCTCTCGGAAGCAAAAGTGAATAGTTTATTCCGTCTTTATGGTATTCCGATGGCACAAACAATTATTGTTGACTCACCCGCAGAGGCTGCTTCTGCTTTGTCGGTAATAAAACCGCCTGTGGTCATGAAAATTCTCTCACCCGATATTTTACACAAAACAGACGTAGGCGGAGTGATGCTTGGAATAGACTCAGAGTTGCAAGCACAAAAAGCGTATCAGAAAATTATCGATAATATCAAAGCAAACTCACCCAAATCACGGATAAAAGGTGTCACAGTTACAGAAACCGCGAAAGAAGGGCTTGAGCTGATAATTGGTGCTAAACGCGACCCTGTTTTTGGGCCAGTAGTAATGTTCGGTTTTGGTGGTATTTTCGTGGAATTAGTATCAGATTTTGCTGTTTCAATCGGACCTTTTTCAGAAAATAAAATTAGAAAATTAATCCGTGGCACCTCTGTTTCAAAAATAATATCTGGATATCGGACCGGAAAACATTATTCTGAAACCAAACTTGTGAAAGCAATACTTGGTATTGCACAACTAATAAATGATCATCCTGAGATTTCTGAAGTTGAAATAAATCCGCTTGTGATGGCTGATGATGGTAGTGTACTTGGTTTAGATTCAAAAATCGCAATTACAAATCATAATGAATAAAAAAGCACCCCGCACCCTTGTCGTTATTTTAAAAAGTAGGATAAAAGGTTAAAATGGAACAAATAAAACGAAACATAAAAACTAATTCTATATAGTAAGATTCGCGGGAGGGATAAAATTAAACTACTTACAGGAAACGAAATAATAGTCGAAGCCGCCTTGGCCGCAGGTGCTAACGCTTTTTTTGGTTATCCGATTACACCAACAACGGAAGTACTAACGAACTGGGCAAAAGTTGCCGCCGGCAATAAAGATTTGATTTTTCTTCAAACAGAAGATGAGCCAGCTGCTGGGTTTGGTGTTATTGGGGCTGCCCTTGGGGGAAAGAAATCTTGGACCGCTACTGCCGGGCTCGGACATATTTTAATGCAAGATCCACTAATGGTTGCAGAAGCTTTGAGAGTTCCGTTTGTTGCATACATAGGTCAGCGTGGCGGACCTTCAACAGGGACTGTAATTTATTCTCAACAAGAGTTAAATTTGGCTCGTCTAGGTGGTAATGGAGAAGGCATGAGATTGGTTTTGGGTCCTTCTAATTTGCAGGAACTGTATGAATTTACGATCAAAGCATTTGATTGGGCATGGCGTTATAGATTGCCAGTACTTGTAGTTGGAGATGGATACCTTTCTAAAATGACAGGTGCTGTAATATTAAAGAAAGCCGGACGTGTCCATCCGGCAAAACCATTTTTCCAAAATGGTGGCAAGTCAAAAAACATCCGTAACTGTTATTCTTTGGAAGATGAACTTGCAGAAGTTTTGAATGTTCAATTATCAGATTTTGCTGCGATCTCTCGGAAAGTTGTCTCTTCTGAATCATATCGCACATCGGATGCTAAAATTGTTGTTTTTGCTTGGGGTTCAGTTGGAAATGCGGCGAAAGAAGCAGTGAAAAAAATACGAACAGAGGGTAAAAAAGTTGGTCTATTTAGACCCATTACTTTAAGACCATTCGATGTTGCTAGGGCAAAGAAAGCTGTCGAAAATGCATCTACTATTCTTATTACAGAATCAGCCAACGGACAATTCGGAAGATTAGTAACAGAATCACTTTTTGGAGTTGAAAGGCTTAATGTATCTCGTTTATATAAACCGGCTGAAGGTATCACTGCCGAAGAGATAGAAGAAAAGTTAAGAGGTTTATTATGAGCGATACAATGATGCCAAAATGTTTTAATCAGAAGTCAAAACCATCTAATTTTTGTCCAGGTTGTGGTCATAGTTTAGTTTTAAAAACACTGGGATTTTCGCTCGATAAAGAACGATTAGCTGATAAAACTGTTTTTGTTACTGATATTGGTTGTTCTCTTTTAGCTTGGGATTACTTTGACGTTGACACAATCCAATCACATCACGGTCGAGCTGCTTGTACTGCTACGGGACTAAAGCTAGCCCTTCCTAAATCTAACATCATTGCTTATATGGGTGATGGCGGGGGTTATGCAATTGGCTTGCATCACCTTATGCATGCAGCAAAGAGAAATGAACCTTTGACGGTAATTTTGGTAAATAATACGGTTTTTGCGATGACCGGAGGACAAAAAGCCCCTACAACACTTAAGGGAGAATTAACCGAAACCACTCCGGGTGGGTTATTTACCGAAGACACACCGTTTTTGGGACCAGAAGTTTTAAAGGGAATCGTCTCTTCGGGTGCATTTGTCGCAAGAGCCTCAGTTGATAATTTGCCTCAACTAGAGAACTATCTCAAACGTGCATTCGATACTCAAAAGAGTAATAATTTTTCTTTTATAGAAGTACTTTCTTGGTGTCCGGTAAACTGGAAAAAAGATGCAACCGGATGTATCGAATACTTGAACAATTTAAAAAATTATTTCAAGTGTGGAGTTTTTACAGATGAAGCTTAAGAGAATTATCATAGCCGGTGAAGGGGGACAAGGGATCCAATCGCTTGCTCATATTTTAGTCGGCGCGGCTTATGCACAAAAACTAAATACAACTTTCCTTCCAAATTTTGGAGTTGAGCAAAGAGGGGGAGTGTCGCTCGCATATATTCAAATTTCTGGGGAAGATATCTCTTTCCCTAAATTTGAAAAAGCAGACATCCTAGTATTATTTGCCGAAAGAGCAGTAAGTAGGATTGAGATGTATTTAAAAAAAGAAACAATTCTACTTTTTGATAATAGCTTAATTGATGAAAAGAGTATCGAGCATTTAAAAGTTACGAAAATTGCCTTGCCAGCTTCAAAATACGCTCGTGAGCGGCTGGTCCCAAGAGTTTTTAATATTTTAATTTTAGGTGGTTTAGTAGGTGAAATAGGGACCCTTAAAATCAAAAAAGTCGAACAAGAATTACTCAGTTTCTTTTCTGATAAAATTAAAGAACATCCAGAGCTTAAACATTTTAACGTCCAGGCACTAAGATACGGTTATAATACGGTTAATGAGCTTAAAAAGGTACAAAAATGGCGTCAAAAGAATTTAAAAAAATAGTTTACCAAAAAAAAGGTTACCAATGGGCAGTTTTACCAGAGATCTGCAAATCTTGTGGGCTATGTATCGAAAAGTGTCCGGTAAAATGTTTGTCATTTGACCCAAATCAAAATGAATACTTAGGTATGCCAGTTGTGAAATGCGATGTCGAACGATGTATCGCTTGTCACACTTGTGAAAGGAATTGTCCCGATTGTGCCATCGTGATTCAAGGTAAAAAATGAAAGCGGTATTTGATTTCTTAAAACCTCGAACTTCGATCATATTTTTCAGCGTACTTGCACTAACCTGGCAATATTTCTATAGTTTTGCTCAATATAATCAAGGATATTTTAAAGTAATTAGGGAATATCTTAAGATTTCACTCGATTTAGTGGCCTGGGAAAATGTAGTAATAAGAACTCTGTCACTTGGATTAATCTGGATTATAGTTGCTTTAGTCATTTTTCTTACACTGGTTGCATTTGAAAATTTCTCGATATTCTTTTATAACCGTAGAGTCGAGAAAGAGTATCTTAATAGACCAAAAGAGGATTTTGATCATTTGCTAAAAAAAAGAGAACTCACCATAAAAAGACATCTCCCAGCACATTTATTACTATCTGCAGCTTTTCTAATATATCTATTTAGTATAATTACAGGCACCGATTTTATTGAAAATATACGAGGACATCTTGTTGAAAACTATTTTTTAAACCTTCAATGGACTTTAAGAACTATTGACTTTAATGCATCAATGCCCCAAGTTATTTCATTTTTATTTTCTTTTGTATTTTGGTACCTCATTTCATGTTTGGCTAATTTTCTTTATCGAAAATCGAGTCAGTTACATGAGGAAGAAAAGATAGTCGAAGATCACTATGGGGCGATAATTCCATAATAATTAGGTTTAAAAAGATATCAATCTCAAGTAATATAGTAAAACTAAGAGAGGAAGTAACTTTGGATTTGTTAAAAGGTCTAAATGATGGTCAAAAGGAAACGGTAATAACAACAGAGGGCCCACTTTTAGTATTGGCAGGAGCGGGTTCCGGAAAAACTAAAGCTTTAACCCATCGAATTGCGTATTTAATATCCGAAAAAAATGTAAAACCCGAAAATATTTTGGCGATAACTTTCACAAACAAAGCCGCACTTGAGATGAAATCTCGAGTAGAGAAATTAATTCATAATTCAAAAATCTTAATTCATAATTCACCCCAAGTGGGGACTTTCCATTCAGTATGTGCAAAAATATTGCGCAAAGATGGTTTCCATCTTGATATTAACCCTGGTTATGTAATTTTTGATGAAGACGATTCTATTAAACTAATCAAACATTGTTTGAAAAAAATTAATGTTGAGGGTAAAAAAATTTCACCCAGTGGTATTAAAGCTAAAATTTCTAGTGCTAAAAACGAGCTTATTGGACCGGTTGAATATAAAAAATTGGCAAGTGGTTTTCATGGAGAGTTAGTATCGGAGGTTTATTCACTATATCAAATTGAATTAGCAAAGAATGAAGCATTAGACTTTGACGACTTGTTATTTTATGTAGTAGAGCTTTTCCAAAAATTCCCTGATGTATTAAAAAAATATCAAAATCTCTGGAAATACATTCTAATCGATGAATATCAAGACACAAATCACACTCAATATTTATTTGCCAAGTTACTATCATCAAGCCATAAAAATATTTGTGCCGTGGGAGATGATTGGCAATCAATTTATAGTTGGCGTGGTGCAAATTTTCAGAATATTTTAAATTTTGAGCGGGATTGGCCGGAGGCAAAAGTCGTCCGACTCGAACAAAACTATCGCTGTACAAAAGCTATCCTAACGGCTGCCCAAAACGTAATTGAAAAAAATCAAGAACGATCCGAAAAAAAACTTTGGACCGAAAATGAATCAGGTGCACCAATTCATGTTTTTGAGGCTAGAAACGAAGAAGATGAAGCGGATTTCATTGCACGTGAAACTGAAAACTTAGTGGCAAGAGGCACAAAACTTGCTGATATTGCAGTTTTTTATCGAACTAACGCTCAAAGTCGAGCGGTTGAAGAACGTCTAATAAGAAATAGGATTCCTTATAAAATAATTGGTGGGGTCAGATTTTATGAAAGACGAGAAGTAAAAGACATGCTTTCTTGGGTTAGAATAGCATCAGGAGCGAATGATTGGGTAGCGCTTGAACGTTCACTCTTATCACCGCCATCTGGTGTTGGCCAAACTAGTATTGCAAAATTGAGAGCAATTGCAGATCAAGAAAACTTAAAAATTTCTGCGGTTCTTGAAAATCCCAACAGTTTACCAACATTTAGTCCTCGAATATTATCTGCCCTTACTTCCTATTCCGAAAAAATTCAAAAAATTAAACAATCAGCGAAAATATCTGTCCGTGATGCAATTAAAAAGGCTATTGAAGTCTCTGGTTATCGGGATTATTTATCCGATGGAACCTTTCAAAATGAAGAACGACTCGAAAATTTAAACGAATTACTTTCTGTCGCCGAGGAGTATGAGATTACACACAAGGGACTTAATTTATCGGAATTTCTTGAAGAAGTAGCCCTTTTTTCTGATCTTGATAATTATCAGGCTGAAAGTGAGGGAATAACACTAATGACACTTCATACGGCGAAGGGGCTAGAGTTTAATACAATATTTATTGTAGGACTTGAGGAAAATATATTTCCGCACTCTCGATCACTCTTTGAACCGGCTGAGTTAGAAGAAGAAAGAAGACTTTTTTATGTTGGAATAACTCGGGCTAAAAAAAATTTATACTTACTATTTGCAAGTAGTCGTCTATACTTTGGTACAATTCAAACAAATCAACCATCGCGTTTTCTTGCAGAGATTCCCCCTGCCTTACTTTCAACCATAGGAAGCTCTTTTGCAGAAAAGAAAAAGGTTATTAAAGATGAAATGATTCCGGGAACATTCAAAATAGGAGAAAAAATCGAACACGAAAGTTTTGGTGTTGGAGAGATAAAAGCAATATATGACGATGAGCTAACAATTTTCTTCCCTGGAGTCGGTGAAAAAGTACTCTCTACCTATTATGCTCCTATAAGAAAAGTGAATTAAACGGTTTAATTTGCTATAATAAACAAGATATGATTAGGGGGATAAAACAAAAACATATTATCGCTCTGTTTATAGTATCTTTAGCTTTAGCTGGAGTGATAAATTTGGCTTTCAGATCTTTTGCTGCTATTTCTTTAACGGTTTCTCCAATAAAACCTAGAGTGAACGGTACTCAAATTACTGGCTCGGAAGGTTATACTACAGGCACAAGTAATGTTGCAAGTGTTCAATTTCAGGCAACAGGGAATTCTCCTAAAGGGATAGGCATAAGAATTATTTGGAGGAAAAAAGGAAATTCAAATTGGTGTAACTTTGCAACTACAAATAAGAGTACACCTTATGGGATATCGGTCCCGTGTTCACACGGATCGGACTCAAAACTAAATATACATGGGTGGAAAAATGTAGATACAAGTGGTTCTATCGTGCTTGCTAACTCTGGAACAACAATAACGTTTCCTGCAGTAAGTTTAGCACCAGGTACTTATGAATGGTCTGCACAATCGATTACGAGAGATTCAGCCGGAGATTATTATTATGGTGACCCACCTGTTTGGACAGCAGTACAGACTTTAACGATAAAAGTACCAACTTATATTGTTACTGCAACTGTAAATCCTTCCGGGAGTGGTTCTGTATCAGGTTCAGGTACGGTTAATGCAGGAGGAAGTAAAAATCTAGTGGCTTCTCCTGCAAGTGGATATAAATTTACAAACTGGACAGGTAATTGTTCAGGTACAAGTTTATCTTTTACTTTGACTTCAATAACATCAAACAAAGCTTGTACCGCAAATTTCATAAAAACAACCAATCCTCCTATGCCAGTAAAGACCAACCCAAAATCCAACAGTACATCCAAAAATCAAACTACTCAACCAGCAAGCACAAATATTGCGGCACCGGTTGAAGATACAATACCACCAAGTATTCCTGAACATTTGGAAGCTAACTATGTAGTAAATGAGAATTCAGTTTCATTAATTTGGGATGCATCGAGTGATGAAAATGGCATTGTGGAGGGTTATGAAGTAGAAAGAAAGCTAAAAACTGAAACAGAGTGGAAGAAAACAGCAGACGTCGTAGCAGAAGAGTACACGGATTTTGATTTTATCCCTAATTCCGTTTATGAATATAGAGTCAGGGCTTTTGATCAAAAGAAAAATTATTCGGAATATTCGAATGTAGTAGAAACAACGACCGGTGAATTCAAACCCAATGTTACGTCTAAAGATGGAGGAAATGTTACAGATGCTGAGGAAAAAGTTTCGGTTGGATTCCCTTCAAATGCGGTTCCTGAAGACGTGTATATTTTAATTGAGAAAGGTAACCCAAAAGAATTAAAAAATGTTAGTCTATCTAAAAACACTCGAATTGTCGGAGATTCTTATACAATCCGAGCTAAAAATTCTAAAGGGGAAGAAATAAAAAATTTCAAAACACAAGTTGTTATGAGGTTTAAAACAGTTGATCTAAGGGGAGTAAACGAAAAGTCTATTAAGTTAGCTACTTTAACCGAAGATCAAAAAGTAACATTTTTGCATACTTCCTTTAACTCAGAACTAAATACTGTTGAAACTTTAACCGATCATTTTTCTGTTTATTTTATGACAGCACCTACAATGGGATTCTGGGTTATATTTTTCAAAGTAGTCGCATGGATATTGATAATTTCAGGAGTAATTGCAGGTGGGTATTTCGGTTATAAAAAGTATCGGGTAATGAGTTATCAAAAAGAACATAAAGAGGATTATATCTATAAACATTAATCCACAATTTTTGTTTACTATTTACGGTGACTTTGTTAAAATATCCAAGTCTATTTGTTGGGCAATAAATGTTTGAAATAAACAATTCGAGCTCTGATTCCCCAAGAATAAAACTGAAACATCCAGCAGTGTTAATATTGCTTTTTGGCTTTATATTTGTATTTGGTGCATCAATATATCATAACGTTTTTGCGAAGTCGCAAGAAACTATTTCTAAATTATTATTTAGCTATGCAGGCGAACTCTATAATATTAAGACCACTCAAAAAGATGTCCTCGGTGCTTTGCGGGAGGCTGGAATAAATATTTATGATCAGGATGAATTTAGTATACCTAAAAATACGATACTTTCAGGCCAAAGTCTTGAATTTTCAATCACTCAATCTTGGCCAGTTGTTATCTATGATAATGAAAAAAAGATACTTGGAAGAACCTCATCAACAAATCCTGATACGATCTTAAACCAAAATGGTTTAACCCTATATCCTGAAGATAAGGTTACATATGAATTAATTTTAAACCCAGTTCAAGAAGAGTCTGCCGGGCCATTAATAAGAATATCGCGTGCTCCAAAATATAATATTTATGTTGACGAGACTGAAAAGGTTGTCAGAAGCTGGGGGGGTAAAATATCAGATGTTATTGCGGGTCAGGTTGAGTTAGGACCACGTGATTTAGTCGAACCAAGTATGGATTCCTATGCTGTTCCTCAGGATATAGTAATCACTAGGATAAATATTGTCGAAACTGAAGAAAACGCCAGTATTCCTTTTTCTACGTCCTATCAGGATGATTATTATACCAATAAGGGTACTAATACTACTATCATAGCTGGCAAGAATGGTTCAAAAAAACAATTATATCGAGTAACTTACAAGAATGGAAAGCAAGTTAGTAAAGTATTACTTTCAGAAACTACGGTCGAAAACCCCGTAAAACAAGTGATTAAAAGGGGACTTAAACCAACCAACGACAAATATAATAGGTGGCCAGTTTTAGTAACCGCAGGTACGAAATATGGCGTTTCTCCGTCTGATTTATATTCTGTAATGATGTGTGAATCAAAAGGATACCAATATTCGGGTCAAGGTGGTCCTTATCAAGGTATATTCCAATGGGATGGTTCATTCTATAGTTGGGCCGAAAAAGCCGGATATGCAGGAGCAGATATATTTGATGTCAATGCACAAGCATTTGCAACAGCTCTCCGTGTTTCGAAACAAGGTTGGGTCGCTTGGGGTTGCAAACCCTAAAAAGTGATAAGAGATAAGAGAACAGCGACAAGAATAACAACTATAAGTAAATTTTAATAACTCACTTATTCCGAGTATAATGTATTCAGTTTGATAATTTAAAATTGGGATTTGATTTGAAATTTAAAATTGATAATTTAAAATTGAAAACCCGAAGGGTTTTATCTTGAATTTAGGTGAAATCAGAAAGATAAGAGCGGTACTTGAGCTATATGGAGCAAAACCAAATCCGGATTTGGGTCAAAACTTTTTAGTTGAAGCAAAATATCTTGATCAGATTATTGAAGCCTCTGAACCACTTTCGGGCAAAAAAGTGTTGGAAATAGGTCCCGGTATGGGTGTCCTTACACAGAGACTTTGCAAACACTCAAGAGAAGTACTCGCGGTAGAAATCGATCCAAAAATGGTTGAAATTCTAAAGACTGTTTGCATTAAGCACAATAACTTAACGGTACGAACTAAGGATATCCGCACAATTGAAACGAAAAATTTAGGCAGCTACAAACTAATTGCAAATATTCCTTATTACCTAACTTCAAATATTATCAGGAAATTCTTGGAAGAAAAAAATAAACCAACTGAAATGGTCTTACTCGTCCAAAAAGAAGTGGCACAGCGTCTTAGTGCTACACCCCCAAGGATGAGCGTTCTTTCTGTCTCTGTCCAGTTTTATTCTAATCCAAAACTCATTAGTTTAGTTCCGCGAGATGCATTTTATCCAATCCCAAAGGTTGACTCCGCCATTGTTAAATTAAATGTATATTCTACACCGATTTTTCATGATGTGATTCCAGAAAAATTTTTCCGTTTGGTTAAAGCAGGTTTCGGCGAAAAAAGGAAACAGCTTGCCAATGCAATTTCTGGCGCATTTGGTGAAGACAAGACAAAAATAGTAGAAATATTGAAAAATGCAGGAATACATCCAGAAAGAAGAGCAGAAACACTTAGCCTCGCGGAGTGGCGTGCAATTTATAAGGTATACTATGGGTAATAAAAATAGTGATAAGTTAAAATTAATCAGGTATAAGTGAAAACAAAAGATGAAAAATATTAACTCAAAATTTAATCAAAAATCTAAATTAGAAAATCATAATTCACCGAAATTAAAAGCAGTTTATATTTCGGTGAGCGGTGATGTTCAGGGAGTATTTTACCGTCACTATGCAAAGAAGGAAGCCAAAAAACATGGTATTAATGGTTGGATAACAAACGAACATGATGGTTCGGTGACTATGTATGTTCAAGGTGATGAAATAATGATTGATCAAATGATTGAATGGGCTAGGATTGGGTCACCAATGGCAAAAGTAGAGGAAATAACGGTCGAAAATGCTACATTTGATGATACACAGAAAGATTTTATTACTAAATGAACAAACAGCTTTATATTGTTGCAACACCAATTGGTAACCTCTCCGATATTACAATACGCGCGGTTGAGACTTTGGAAAATGCAGATATCATAATCGCTGAGGATACTAGAGTATCTTTGAAACTATTGAATCATCTTGCGATCAAAAAACCGATCTATTCATTCCATGAAAGATCAAAACCTGAAGCAATTCCCGGTTTATTTGAAAAAATTACAGAAGGCGGTTGTGCAGCTTTGATTTGTGATGCTGGAACCCCAGGGATCTCAGATCCGGGGGGAAGGATTATTGAAGAGGCGCTAAAAGTCGGTATTAATGTTGTTCCAATACCTGGGCCTAGCGCATTAACTACTGCTCTTTCAGTCTATGGAAAAAAAATTCCGGGATTTTGTTTTATTGGGTTTATTCCTAAAAAAGGCAAAACAAAAACACTAGAGTTAATCGAAAAAAGTGATTATCCAGTGATTTTTTATGAATCACCAAATAGAATAAAAAAAGTACTCAATATTTTACTTTCCGAAATTGGGGACAGAGAAGTTTGCGTTTGCAGGGAGTTGACTAAAAAATTCGAGACAATCTATAGAGGAACAATTTCTGAAGTAATTCCACAAATTAAAGAAAAAGGGGAATTTGTTGTAATAATTACTGGCAATCCAAAATCAAAGGTTAAAATCTATGATTAAGGTAATTATCTTTGATAATAATGGAGTTTTAGTTACTTCTAATGAAGAAACCGGATTCCCTGCACTCGAGAAGATAATTGGCGAAAAAATAAATGACTTTATTCCGATTTATAATAAGATTGCCGAAGAAGTTGATGAAGGCAAAATAACTACTGATGAGTTTTTTCGGAAGGCAGTCATAAAAACTGGAATTAATCTCACCCCGGAAGAATTACGAACTATTCAATATGGTAGTTTTCGTCGCAAGGAAGAAGTAATTAATATTGCTAAAGAGCTTTCCAAAGAATATGAAATAGCGGTACTTTCTAATTTTGGTGATGGATATTGGGAACTAAATAAAAAATGGCAAATAGATGAATTTGTCCCAAAAAATAAAATTTTTGTTTCCTACCAAATGGGAATAAGAAAACCATTTCCAGAAATATATTTAAAAACACTCGATAAATTAGGTGTAAAACCAGATGAAGCAATCTTTATTGATGATAAATCCGAGTTTATTAAAGGAGCTGAATCAGTGGGAATCAATTCTATTTTGTTTACCTCTCCAAAGGAACTCAAAAAACAGTTAAAATATATCTTAGAGAATGAAAATGGCAAATAAATTTTATATTACTACACCAATATATTATGTTAATGACGTGCCGCATATTGGACATGCCTATACTTCAATTGCTGCAGATGTCTTGGCGAGATATCACCGTATGCTAGGTGATAAGGTTTTCTTTTTAACCGGAACAGACGAGCATGGAGCTAAAATTGCCGAAGCGGCTCAAGATGCAAAAAAAGAACCACAAAAATTTGTGGATGAACTTGCATTAAGATTTAAAGAACTATTAAAGACTCTAAATATCTCAAACAACGAGTTCATTAGAACAACAAACCCTAAACATGAGGAAAATGTTAAAAAAATTATCGAAAAGCTACAAAAAAATGGTTATATCGAAAAAAGAAAATATCAAGGTTGGTATTGTGTTGGGTGTGAAAAATATTTGCTCGCAGATGAACTTGTAGATGGGTTATGCCCGGATCATAAAAAAGAACCTGTCCTGCAATCAGAAGACAATTATTTTTTCTTATTGTCAAAGGCAGTAGCAGACTTTGACCTTTATAAACTTATTGAAAAAGATAAATTAATAATAAAGCCAATAGAACGAAAAAATGAAATCCTCGGGAAAATTAATGCAGGACTTGAAGATATCTCAATATCCCGAGAAAATGTTAAATGGGGGATAAAATTTCCGGGAGACGAATCACAAACTATTTATGTTTGGATTGACGCACTCATAAATTACTTTACGGCAACAAAAATTTATGAAAATGGACCAATTTGGCCAGCTGACTTGCATCTAATCGGGAAAGATATCTTGTGGTTTCACAGTATTATTTGGCCAGCCATACTTTTAGCAATCGGCGAAAAACCACCACAAGAAGTTTTTGCCCATGGTTATTTTAAAATTGATGGCCAAAAAATGAGCAAATCAATCGGAAATGTTATCGATCCAAACAAAATTTCTGAAAAATATGGTGCAGACACACTTCGTTACTCACTTCTTCGGGAATTTCCTTTTGGTGAAGACGGAGATATATCTGAAGAAAAAATAGCAGCAAGGTATCAAACAGACTTATCTAATGATTTAGGGAATTTAGTCCAACGCACACTAACTATGATTAACAAATATAATCTTAAATTTAAATACAAAGAACTAGTTTGCAGCGGTGATTCTTGTGTTGGAAAGCACATTGAAATATTGGAGTTCGATAAAGCTTTGGAAAAACTTTGGAGTTGTATCCGTGCTCAAAATAAGCTTATAGAAGACGAAAAACCATGGGTTTTAGCAAGTTCTGACCCCAAAAAATTAAAGGAAGTCCTTGAAAAAGTCTATAATTTTTTATGTACACTGAGTATTCAAATAGAGCCGTTTATGCCAGAGTTTGCCACAAAATTAAAAAAACAATTAGTATCGTTAAAACCTGAGCCACTTTTCCCGAGGCTAGATTAGGTGCGGAGGGAGGGGAAATGAGTCTAGATCTAAATCATCCGGTTAGACATCACTTGTTTAGACTTCGTTTTACAGAACTTAACGAAATATATTATTTTATGGCACTGCGTTCCTTCTCTTTATCTATGGTGACAATTTTTATACCAATTTACCTTTATAAAATTGGTTTTGGCTTTTCAAATATTTTACTTTTTTACGTTTTTTTGTATTTTTTTGAATTAATTCTAGAATATCCCGCGGCTATGTTTGTCAGAAGAATGGGACCAAAACACTCAATGGTGGCAAGTCTACCATTTTTGATAATTCACATTTGGCAACTTTTTACCTTGTCTTCATATCACTGGACACCGATTGTATTGGCCTTAACAATAAGTGTTTCGCTGGCTCTATTTTGGGAAGGTTATCATTATGATTTTTCAAGATCAAAACACACCGCCAAAGCAACAAAGGAGGTTGGAAAACTTTATATTATCCTAACTTTAGCCGGCGCATCGGCACCATTAATCGGGGGTGCAATAGCTACTTTTTTCAGTTTTCAATCGGTTTTGTTTATTATTATGGTGCTTCTAACACTGGGTTCGATTGTCTTATTTCGGACAAAAGACACTAATTTTCGAAAAGGAAGGTTAAATTTTAAGAACCTATCTATTAAAAATATCTCCAGAGATTTGTTGTCTTATGGTGGATTGGGTTGGGAAACGTTATCTACAATGACAATCTGGCCACTATTTCTTTTTATTATTATTGGCAGTTATTTTAAACTTGGTTTACTAGCTTCATTAACTATAATAGTAACAATATTTACAACCTATTGGGTAAGCCTCAGAGCAGATAAAAACAAGCGCATTCATTATATTAAGACAGGGGGCTTTCTTGGAGCGATAATTGGGATGGCTCAAATATTTGTTGAAACAATTACCCAAGCATTTGCAATTAACCTAGGCAGATCCTTTGCTCAATCAATTTTTAAACCTACTTATGACTCTGAATATTACCTTCATGCCGATGAGCAGTCACGTTCAGAATATATTTTTCTAATGGAATCAGTGGTTGATTTATCTAGACTAATTTTTTATTTCCTGCTTTTTTGCTTAAGTTTTTATTTTTCAATGAACACCATCCTAATTATCGGATTAATTATGGGAGCGATTGGATCCGCTTTCGTTCCCTTAATGCCTCCTGCTAAATGTGAAATATGTGGTCCTCTCCGAAATAAAGCAATCAGAGTCTCCAGAAGACCAGAAAAAACATTGCGCAGTGAGCTAGGAGCTTAAAGTTAATGTTATTTAGATTCAGAGAATTCGACATTTATAAGGAAGCTCAATCTTTTCGAAGAAAAATTTACATGTCTTCAGAAAAATTTTCTGTAAGTGAAAAATTTGCGCTTACATCGCAAATAAGAAGAGCAGCGATTTCTATTTGCTTAAATATTGCTGAAGGCTCTAACAAGGGATCGAATATTGATTTTTCGAGGTATTTGAGTATTAGACTTGGTTCGCTCGAGGAAGTAGTTGCTTGTTTGGATATAGCCTTGGATGAAAAATATATTAGTTTACAGGAATTACAACGTTTTCTAGACTTGGGTGAGGGTCTGGGTTCAAAAATAATATCATTTAAAAATAAGCTCAGAGCCCAAAGCTCAGAGCCCAAAGCTTAAACAGATGTACATCGATACTCATTGTCATTTGGATTTTGATCCTTTGTCTACAGATACCCCAGGTGTTCTCGAGCGTGCCCATGGTGCAGGTGTCACGCGTATTATAAATGTTGGCACTTCTCTACATCGAAGTAGAGAAGTGGTGGATATTGCAAAAAAATATCCGAATGTTTGGGCATCTGTTGGGATGCATCCACACGAAGCAGAAACAATACATAGTATTGAAGATACGATAAAAAATCTTAAGAATATTGCTAAAAGCGATAAAGTAGTTGCAATTGGAGAAATTGGACTCGACTATTCATCAGTCACAAGCGATAAGCGACAAGTAACAAGTGAAATTAAAGAAAAGCAAAAGGAGTTGTTTTTAGCTCAACTCAAACTTGCACAAGAGTTAAAACTTCCTGTAATTATTCATGTCCGTGACGCTTGGGAAGACACCCTTGAAATAATTTCAAATTTCAAATTTCAAATTTCAAATTCCGACTCTGTCGGTGTTGTTCATTGTTTTACAGGAGATGCTAAAATTGCGAAAAAGTTAATTGAGTTAGGTTTTTATATCGGATTTACGGGTTTAATAACCTTTAAAAATCCGAGTGTCGATAGTATTAAAAATGTAGCCAAAATTATTCCACTAGAAAAAATATTGATAGAAACAGATGCACCGTTATTAACACCGGAACCACACAGAGGAAAACCAAATGAACCAGCCTATGTTGTAGAAATAGCAAAAAAAATTGCAGAAATCAAAGGTACATCAATCGCAGAAGTGGCAAATCAGACTACCAAAAATGCTGAAGATTTATTAAAATTGAATTAGAAGGAGGGATTATGAATCCAGAAGACCTAAATCAACAAGTAACCCAATCAGACCAACCGCTTCCACAGCCTGTACAGCCGGTGACTCCACAGCAGTCTGTAGAACTACCACAAAATAATTTTGCAGAGCCAATGGCAAAGCCCCCATTCCCAAAGTGGGTTATCTTCTCATTAATTGGTGTGTTAATAGTGTTGCTGGGCGTCGGAGGTTGGGTGGGATACAGGCTTTTTTCAAGCGGAGATAGTAGCACTAACCCGCTCAATGAAGTCACAAAAAAACAAGATAGTGGTAATAATGGTCTAAAAATAAGTGAATATCAAATACGAGATGCTGGTTATGGAGCCACATTGGTTACTTTTTATGTTGAAAATAATACAGGGCGATATATTAAAGAGCTCAAACAGAACCTCACAAATGCACGTAAACTAGATGGTTCAACATATAATCCAGGTGATGATGGGGGGTATTTTGTACCATACATCCTTCCACCTGGTGGCAAGTCAATTGCATCAGTCTATTTGCCTGAAAAAATTACTTCAGTTGATATAGACGCTACATATCAGTTTGATGATGGTAACTTCTATACAGACTTTAAAATTGAAGACGGGGGATGGGCGTCTGCCATGGGAAAGGATGGGAGATTAAGAGCAAAGCTTACAAATACTGGTAATAAAGACTTAACTAGGCTTAATTTTGATATTTATATTGATGTTCTGATATGGGATAAGGATGGTAAACCCTTTGTTTCAGAACATGCGATAGAGACTTTATCGACTTCTTCAACTGGTTTTCCAGCTGGTAGCACCATTGATATAGGATTTGTACCTCAATATATGGATCTTGCACAGTATGGGAGGCATGAATATCTCGTTTTCGCCCGTCTAGATAAATAATTAACGCTCAGAAATTGTTTGAAATATAGAATAATGTTATACTAAACCTAGTATTGGGGGATTTATGATTAGACTTTTTTCAAAAAAAGTCAAAAAAGATAATTTTAATAATTCTTCGGGTAAATTTATTTTTGATCCCTTTTATAAAATCCATAATTTCTACTTAAAAAAGTTTAAGTTCTACAGAACTTGGCATGAACAACCAAACTCTAAAAAGATTCATAAAGTAACTCTTGCTCTTTTTGCTCTCATTGCTCTTGCCTCTGCTCTCTATGTTATGCCTTTCTCACCCTTTAGGGCGAAAGCAGCTTCAGATTCTACAGTAACTATCTCTAACACAGAGATAGGGACAGTAAGGGAAGATTTACTTGGAGGTAACCTATCCCCTTGGGGTATCTATTGGCCATCCACCACCTATAATAATGTACTAACAGACTCAGGTTTCGGTGCGCTAAGGTGGGGCCATGCCGTGAAGATAATGGTTGATATGGAAAAATGGAATCCTAGCCCTGGAGTATATAATTGGAATGCTACAGGGCATTTAACAACCTCCGGACAAGCCTCTCAAAGTCTTACCATTGACGAGCAAATTGCATGGCTTAAGGGAAGGAATCTTCCGGTTATGTATACTCTTTCTGACGAAATATCGTGTGCAATGACCTCTAGTCCCACAAACTGCCGTGACGGTAATACCTCAACAACATATAACCTTGACTATAATCGGATTGCAGCTGGTTGGGTCCAACTCATCAAGCGGTATATTGATGCAGGCGTTGATGTACGTTGGATAGAGATTGGAAATGAAGTTGAGATATGGAACAACCAAGGAATACAATATCCTCCGGTAGATTTTTCCTCATATCCCGCTAACACAAGAGGCTTTGATCCTAAAAGCCCCGAAAGTTATGTGGTCGGTACCAGTAACACAAATGATTATATAAAGCTTTGGGAATATGTTGTTCCCGCTCTGAAGGCTGCCTATCCAAATATTGAGGTCGGCCCTTATGCTTCAGGGCAAGGACCGATTCAGACACCATACTATCCCTATGATTATTTATTCCAAAACTCCCAAAACAAACCTGACTTCTATGCCTATCACCACTACCCTGGTCCCGGTTCAGCTGTCGCTAACCGACAAACAATCCTTGATTGGACCTGGCAATATCGTGGACTCTTTGAGGATTTTGATGGTCAGGTGAAAACCTTACGAAGTGTGCTAGATGGATGGGGGGCTACGAATGCACCAATCTATCTCACCGAATATAATTATGACTCTGCGACCGAATATTCGGGTAACGATCAAATGTGGGACGGTATGTTTATTGCCTCAGCTTTAGTCAACTCAGCCAATGGCGGTGTGGCAGGGACATATCTTTGGGATACTTTTGATGGCTCAGATACCGGTGGTGCGATAGGTCCCAACTATGAGGCAAGGTTAACAACTCAGGGTATGGCTGTTCGCCTTTTAAAGCAATTTAAAGGTAACAAAATTCTCTCTAACACAGTTACGAGCACCGACAACAGTGCAAGTCTTCCAGCAGGAGTCACTGCAAAACGTGTCGAAGCCCTTGCCACCAAGGATGGGAGTGGTAATTACAAGACTTTGCTCATCAACAAAAATACAACGACCCAGCACGTCGTAAATCTATCAACTCCAGGACTAACTAATAATGCTACAAATATTAAAGTATATGCAACAAGGACAGCTCTTGACACGCAAACACCAACATCAACAATTAACACTAATCTTTCTAGCGGTTCTGTAGAGGTAACCTTGCCGGCACTCTCTATGGCGGTAGTCGACATAACAGCAGCAGCGCCCACAAATATTAAATATGTTTCAAAAACAAATTGTTCGGATTCTAATGCTGGGACTGAAGCTCAGCCATGGTGTACTATTCAAAAGGCTGCAAATACCGTTGTTTCCGGTGACATAGTTTATGTCAAAGCTGGAACATATGACGAAAGGGTGACCATTACAAAAACCGCTACGAGCGGTTCTCACATTGTTTTTCATGGTTGGGGTTCAGATAGACCTTATGTAACGAACGGTATAGTTCTTTCGGGTTCCTCATATATTGATGTTCATCAGTTTGAGGTTGGGCAAACAACTTCCATTTCACTTTCTGGTGCGAGCTATCCCTCTGCAGTCGCGTTTCACAATACCTCATATTCTACATTTGACGATTTTCAAGTTAGGCCGCTATATCAAGCATCTGCTCAAGTTTCTTATACAGGTAATTCAAACCACAATATAGCCACAGCAGTTAATACAAAAACAGGCACAACTTCTGGAGTGGGTCCTCCACATTTTGAAAACGGTACAAGTTTCAATGAATTCAAACAAGCCACATTGACGGGTATAGATCAGTCCAGCTATTTCTTTGGCGAAAACAATCTACTTCAAGACTTAACTGTTGTGGGGCAAAGATTACAACATGATGCAATTTGGTTTCCGGGTGGTGGTAATTCTCACTCGGTTAATAATACCGCGAGACGTTTAAAGATATATAACTTCCA
>Ga0172371_10002049_pt1 | contig 32199 bp, 30 predicted proteins | sample Lak12m_FD_114543 | JGI IMG/M metagenome (GOLD analysis project Ga0172371, IMG submission 114543) | Freshwater microbial communities from Kabuno Bay, South-Kivu, Congo - kab_022012_12m | ecosystem: Environmental > Aquatic > Freshwater > Lake | place: Democratic Republic of the Congo: South-Kivu...
GATAGAGATAGTAGAGGAGCAGATTTAAATTTGCCTTCGTTACATATGATAGAAAAAATGATGAAAGACGATATAATAATTAAAGATTGCTTTATTGTACGTCAGTATTGTATTGATAAATATGTGTATTCTTTCTATATAGAAGTAAGAGAGGAATTGCTTGATCTTCATAAAATTTCATATGAAGAAGTAATAAAAAGTGTTAAGAAAGTATTACAAGAAATAATCAAATCATTAAATGTATCAATGCAAGGATATGGTATTATTAATCTTGCTAATGCTAAAACTATTTCAGGATATACAAAAATCTACGTTAAGTAATTAACGTATAAAGGGTTACGTTGCCCTAACACAAGAACACGGCGTAATGTATATTGATGTCAATGATTTATTTATTTACGAACTTTCTAGAAGTAATGACTAAATAAATAAATAATACATGCTCGTAGTTATAATTACTTTTCGTTGTCGGAATGTCGACAGTTGATAAGAATAATCCTAAACCTAAGCTTGCTACATATCTGCAACAGTTGGCAACTGTGAGCCGTATGGGAGTTGTCTATGGTAATGCAACTAGAAATACTAATTATAACATATACCTTTATACATTCCGAAGACAGCGCTGGAGGTGAGATTCCTCGGACAATTCGCTAAGGCTGTTATTATTACTAAAGATAGGAATCGTTTTAATCTTTACTGAAACTGTAAAGTATTATATACACTACTGGGAGTCGTAGTTAAGTCCATTGGGCTAAGTCTTTTTTATACGAAATCGGAGCACCCGATATTAGGAACTGACTGATATAATTAAACGAATGAAAACTATACGCAATAAAATCTAGCACCCTGAGATTAATAATGGGAGTCAGCTACTTGGTAATACTCCAAGGTTGAGAGAATAGGCAAACGAGAATGCCGAAACTAGTTACAGGCAATAAAGGTTATATATCGCAAATATTTCCCTAAGTGAGTACTAGGTGTTGTTATATGTCAAGACTAAGATTTATTGAAATGTATGAGGCTTCGTGATGAGAATCCACCATAGTTTGCAAGAACTATCGTATCCAAGATAAACGGGATTGTGCTAGCCCCCGAAGAACAAAAGGAGACTAATATTCTTTACTAATTACATATATTATAGTGTTTGCTTCTTTTAACAAGCAATTGTTAACTTTATAACCGTAAGGTGCGAGATAAAGAAGTTATAAAGGTAATATATGAATGCATTAATTACTATAGAATCTTCAATGTTTTAACTTTGTCTTTATCGCCAAATAAAGAGTCATTAAAATATTGCTGGTAAATTAGTTGCCATTAAAAAACAGGACAATAAAGGACCAAATTTTAGTCAATCATCATTACATTTGAGATTTATGAGAATGCTTAAATTCCATATGTTATCAGATATATCGAAAAAGATGCATTTTGTGTAAGTCACCTGACTGTAGCAGTTTCTACAGTATGGCGTCCAAAACCATAGAACAAATACTGATTGAGGTCAGCAATTAAAATATTTAAACAAAATTTACGAGTTGATATTGTTAACTTATACTTGAATGATATGCAATGACAAGTAACTGTGTGAATTATCATTACTTTGATATTAATTGCCTATATTATTAATATTATAAATAGTATAAAGGTTTGAAAGTATACTGTGAGAGCGAAGTAACAAGGTAAGGTCATTTCCAAACATTTGTTAATATATAAAGATAGGTTATATATAATAGCGCATAGAGTGAAATCTATGATGTAGCAGTATATTGAGTATATAATAATATTGCGGTAAAAAATAAAATTAGGAATTCATACCCAACAGAACATAAACATGGGTATTGGTGTGGAAGAAAGTCCACATGTAGCGTTGGGTTAGGATGTAACCCTTCTGTCAATCATACCAGATTTATCAGAGCTAAAACATTCAGAGTCAAGTATACCTATAGGTGAGCGGTTTACGGTTGTAGCAAACAATTATGTTCTCTTCTCTCCTAATCTATGCTACATTTTTTAATAACTTTTTAAACAGTTAAATCATGGTAAAATATACATTTAAATTATCAGACAGTTACATACCTGATTTAACACAAAAAAAAGACGATCTATATGGTGGTGTTAAGTTGGTATATAAAATATACAAATCATTTTATATATCAATATTTAAAAAAGAATTAAATGTTTTCAATCTATATATAGGTAAAGAAACATTTCTCAGACCTTTTAAACATAACTGGGATAAAAAACGATATTGGTTACCCAAACCTTATTGGGGCAAAATACGCCACCCGTTAATAAGACTATGGGTTGTTATAGATACTCATCTTTCTGATAAAAAGAAAGTGATACCTAAAACAGACCTTTCTCATCAGGATATTAAACTGTTTAATAAAAAATTTCGCAGTCATCAATTAGCTAAATATTTATTTAGCAAATCAAATAAATTTCAATTATTACCAATCAATTAAATTGTACAAAATGAAAAAAAATGATGCATCTGTTCATGTTGAGGTAAGTATAAACCTCACAGAAGAAGAAAAACTCCTCATTCCAAGACCAGGAGAAATAGTCTATGTTATACAGCCTTATTGTGTAGACGATAGTGAAGAAGAAAATGAAACTAAAGAAAGAAATCCCAAACTTGTACCAATTCTTGGCTATAGTTACACAAAAGTTCCTGTAAAATCATCAGTTCTTACCGATGAACTTGATGAAGTACGTGTAAATGGTGATTTCAGAATTCCTCTCAAAAGGAAATTTTCTCCAAGTGACAGAATGAGAACTAGGGTATTTGTTTCTGAATCAGAAGCTAAGGAAGAATACAAAACTCTCATGGAAGCTCAGATAAGAGTTGCCAAAGAACGTTTTGATAAGGCTCGCAACGATTATGAATATCTTGTCGAAGCTCTTGAAGAAGGAAACCATTAAAAAAAATTAAGCTTTGAAATTACTAGATTGATAGTATCCGGTAGTCGTACCAAAAATTTAGTATATAGGAGTAAAAATTCGGCTACTGATTTTACTCCTTCAAAGCTTAAACACATTAAATTGTGATAAACTATTAAATAAAAATGAGAATGAAAAAGTTAATAGCATTGTTATTAATGTCTGTTTTTACTACTATTATGTCATTTGGACAACAAAGTAAGCAGAACTATGCTGGTTCAGCAAAAAATGATACATTGACTATTAGCATGATACTGATGGATAAAGTACAAACACCTGTTCTTAAAAATCTTCAAACAGATTTAGCTAAATTGATGGAAAATCAAAATAATACTACAGGTGATATAGCAAATATTTTATCTCCATTAAAAAACAGTATCATTGCTTATACTAAGGAAATTGAAAATAGAAATAAGAATGACAGTTTATTTGTTACATCTTATTTTGGTTATTATAATAAAGAAGTGAAAACTGTAATTCAACGACAGTATATTTTAAATATAATTCCACTGCTAGTTGCTTTCACATTTTTTATATTATTTTATATTCGATTACCTAGTCAAAAGCCATTACCGGTTACAGGATGGAGTTTATTAACAGGATTAAAAGTATTACAAATTTTAGTAATATACTATATTCTTAAAGAATTACTAACACTACTATTTAATCCTGATTATAATATAATTCATACTTTAACCAGGTTCTATATGTAATATGCGATCACTAATATTAACAAAACTTCAAAAGAAAAAACTTAAGGAGGTTATTCTTTACTTATTTCCTAAATACAAATATGTAAATATAAATAAGGATGGTATAATCTCCTTAAGAAAATCTTTTTGGTGGTACATATTTAATGTATCTATAAAATATGACATCACAGAAATGTGCCTTGTTCAAATACCAGAAAGATTAGAGAAATTAAAATCTAAATCAGATGAATATGAAAATGTATTTCCTATACATTCGCATATTATCTTAGATTTTTTTCATTTGCGTAAACCAGATTTGGTAATTAATTATATTTATGATGCTTTTATAAAAGCTAAATATGGTATAATAAAAACATACTGTATAACACATAATATATTACCAGAAAAAAGATATACACTATTTTCATCAGAAGCATTAGTGTTATCTCCTTTATCTCCTAGTTATATTAAAAGTCAATTATCAAAATGGAAAAATGTAACTAGTAATCAGTTACCAGCATTGAGAAAAAATTATCTCAATATGTGGTTTAAAAAAGAAATAAAAGAACAACTCAATATGCTATACAATATAAAAATGCGTATAGCACTTTCATTTTAACACTTAAGGGGGTTTATCCCCCTAAATAGTCTAGTAAGTTTTAAATGGTAAAACTCTTATTATGGATATAACTATCAAAGTAAGGTTATAGGTTCGATTCCTATCTAGACTACTAAGGAAATCAAAAAATCATACTCCAAAAGGAAACAATCAAACAAGTATCCTCGTATAAGTTATTACTCGTTTGTGCCTCAAACACAACGTAAACAACGGTAATTAATATAATTACCAAGTATTAATTAATAACAAATATATGAAAAAATTACTACTTGTATTTTTTCTTCTGTCTTTTCATTTTTTATCATATGCTCCAAATATTTCCATAGAAGAAAGAAAACAAAATATATTAAGGTGTAATTTATTCAAGGATATTTCGTACATAGTGTCAAAAGATTTTAATAGGACTAAAGATATAAAACGTATTCCTATATTGTCTCCAATAGACACAACTAATTTACAGAAAATAAATAGTTATTATGGAAATAGAAAACATCCTTTTTTAGGAATAAAAAAATATCACCATGGTATAGATATTGACTCTAAAATAAATAATCCTGTAATGGCTACAGCAACTGGTTATATAGAAGAAGTACAATATAAAAAACATGGTTATGGTAATTACATCATTATAAATCATGGAAATGGTTATAAAACAAGATATGCTCATTTAAATAAAATTATAGTACAAAAGAATGATATTGTAAATCAAGGATCTATAATAGGCTATTCTGGTAAATCAGGCATGGCAACAGGCCCACATTTACACTATGAAATAATTGATGGTGATAATACTATAGATCCAATATCTATAATTACTTCAAATAAAAGTGAGTATATACCAAAGTTAAAAAATATACAGAAATATATAGATCTGTATAACGCTATAGTATAAACTGAGATATAGACGGGTTATCTTTATAAATCAATTTAATATGGCAAACAAAACAAAATCAGTTAAATTAAAATTAGATCAACTACTTCGTATGAAAGAAGATCTTGAAAACAGTATACGTAATGATGAACAATCAATGCGTAAAAACAATTCAAGACCGATAGATGAAGAAGCTCAAATAAACTTTAAAGAAATTAAACAAAAATATGAGCTTAAATTAGAGCAATTGATTATTATCAAAGAAGCAATTCGTGATGGTAACTCTGAACTCAACAAAGAGGATACAACAAATGATACAAATATTTATTTATTATCCAATTTGAATCGTCGGAAGGCATTCCTTAACTCGCTTAACACATTTGAAGGAGAAAGAACTACAATGAAATCTAATGGTAAATTAGTAAAATTTGGAGTTAAATATTCTAACAAGAATGTTGTTGAGGAACTTAAAGAAATCGAAAAACAAATTCGAGACTTAGAGAATAAGTTGTCTTCATTCAATCATAGCACAGAAGTAAAAGTTGACTTATTTGTAGAACTAGAATTAATATAGGTAAGGAAATCTTTTCGTTACCAAATCAGGGCAGGGGCGTTGAACGTCCCTTGCCCTTTATTTATCTATTTATGGAAAGATTTAAGTTAAAAGAAGAATTTATTAATAAGTATAAAAATATACAACCACCATTTGGTTTTAATGGTCTCGGTGAATTGGTTTATTTAAGAACCTACTCCAGACTCAAAAATAATGGTAAAAATGAAGAATGGTACGAAACAATAGAACGTGTAGTTAATGGACTATACAATATACAAAAAGAACATATTCTAAATAATAATTTAGGATGGAGTGAAAGTAAAGCTCATGAAAGTGCGGAAGAAATGTATGATAGAATATTCAATATGAAATTTCTACCAAGTGGCAGATCTTTATGGGCTTTAGGTACATCTCTAATAACAGAAAAAAAGTTATATGCTGCACTAAATGCTTGCTCATTTGTGTCTACTAAAAACATTGATACTGAATTTACCAAACCATTTGAATATATGATGGATATGGAAATGTTAGGTGTAGGTGTAGGTTTTGATACAAAAGGTGCAAGTAAAATAATTATTAAAGAACCTAATTTTAATACTTTTGATTATATTGTACCCGATAGTAGAGAAGGATGGACAGAATCATTAGCATTACTATTAAATGCATACTTTAAAGGAGACCCAATGCCTATATTCAATTATTCAGAAATAAGACCAGAAGGAACTCCAATTAAAACATTTGGTGGTAAATGTCCAGGTTATAAACCATTAGAAGATTTACATAAAGGTATAATGGAAAAATTAGATGCTCAAATAGATAAACCAATTAGTATTACTAATATAGTTGATATAATGAATATGATAGGAGTCTGTGTAGTATCAGGCAATATTCGTAAATCTGCTCAAGTAGTACTTGGTGATACATCTGATGAATATTTAAAATTAAAAGATTATAAATGGGATACTTTAACTGAAACATTTAAAGGTAGTCAAATAAAAAGAGCTAAATTTGGTTGGACGTCTAATAACAGCATTATAGCTGAATTAGGTATGGATTATACAAAAGTAGCTGAACAAACAGCTTTAAATGGTGAACCAGGCTATTATTGGCTAAAAAATGCTCAAGCTTACAGTCGTTTAGGTGAAGTAGATTGGAAAGATCATAGAGCAGTAGGGGCTAATCCTTGTTTGGAACAAACATTGGAATCTTATGAAATGTGTTGTTTAGTAGAAACATTTCCTACAAGACACAAAGACATAGAAGATTTTACTAGAACATTAAAATTTGCTTATTTGTTTGCAAAAACAATAACTTTAGGTCAATGTCATTGGCCTGAAACAAATAGAGTACAATTAAGAAACAGACGTATAGGTACATCAGTTAGTGGTATTGCTCAATTTCTTGAAAATCATTCTATTCATGAATTGAAACAGTGGCTTAATATAGGCTACAATACTATTAAAATGTACGACGATATATACTCTGAGTGGCTTGCGATACCAAAATCTATAAAAGTTACTTCTGTGAAACCTAGTGGCACAGTGTCATTGCTTGCTGGTGTTACTCCAGGTATTCATTTTCCAGAAAGTAACTATTATATTAGGAGAATCAGATTAGCTAAAAATTCAAATTTAATTCCTTTATTAAAAAAAGCTGGATATAAAATTGAAGAAGCTAACGAAGATCCAGAAACAACGCTTGTTGTAGAAATTCCAGTATATGCTGGTAATTGTAAGACAATAAATCAAGTAACTATATGGGAACAGTTACTATTGGCGTCTTTTCTACAAGAGCATTGGGCTGATAATCAGGTATCTTGTACAATAACTTTTAAAGAGTGGGAAAAGAATCAGATTAAACCTGCTCTAGAGTTTTTCCAGTATAAATTGAAAGGTGTAAGTTTTCTACCTAAAGCTAATTCTATTAGTTATCCACAAATGCCATACGAAGAAATCACTAAAGAGAGATATGAAGAACTTGTAAAACAAATTAAGTCCTTTAATAGCAAAGAAATTACAGAGGATAGCAAACCAGAGCTCTTTTGTGATAACGAGTCGTGTATTTATGTTTAACTAATCAAAAAAGTAAAGTACAAATGGAACTTACAAGAAAACAATTCAAAAGTCTGATAGATTTATCAGTCAACACAGGTAAACTAGAAGAACTAAAAAGGTTCGAAGGACAAATTTCTTCTACTGCTTACAGGAGAAGGAAAGAGCAACTCAGAGAAAAAATTGAGGCATCTCTTGACGTTCTTGAAGAAGGTAAGAGAAGTAGCAGACTTGCAGATGAAAATCTGAAGGTCAGAGTTACTGTTAATGGTACCGATGTAAAGACAAGCAACGAAAAGAAATCTTTTTCATCAAAACTTAAAGAAATCTTTGGTCTCAAAGTTGAAGAAGAAGAAGATGATGACAGTTTTAGTATTGTTCGTGGAATTATTTTGGATTCTGGCCTCGAAGAATCTGAAGTAATTGGAAAAATCGTTACTGAACTTTAACACAGTTAACCAAATTAATGATTAAGGGGTTATTAATTTAACCCCTTTTTTATTTTAAAACAAATCATATGACAGATTTTTCATTTCAAAATAAAGCTTATGATTTGTTACTTAATCTAAAAGAGGATAAAAGTCAATTACCTATAATTAAATCAGTAAAAGAATTAAGACTGCTAATAGATATTATTAAAGAACAATATCCTATATATGCTACAGCAGATAATCAAACGTTAATTGATTTTATTAAAGATATTTTTAAGATAAATCCTCTACAAAGATATATGTATATGGCAAATCATACAGAAGATAATCAATATAGACCTATAGAATGCTTTGAAATAAAACCAGGTGTGAGATGTAGAATGGAAGGTTCCTATGTAGACTATAAAGGAAAAAGTTATCCTTTTTATTATTATCATACTTTTCCTATAAAAGAAATGTCTAATAAAGAATATGCACACGAATTTGACAAAATATGGTTTAAAGCTCAAAAAGGCAAAGCATGTATAATTAATACATATAAATTCAAAATAGGTGACAAAGTAAGACATATTATAGATCATGATGCAGTAGGTATAATTAGATCAAGAATACCTGCAGGTAAAAGATCTCCATTAACGAATCCATATGAATTTAGTCCAAATGCTTATATAATTGACTGGTCTAATATTGGTACTAATTCAGAAATATCATTACAATGTTGGTATAATGAAGATTCGTTAATGCTATTACAAACTAATAAGTTGGAGGTAAAACCGATGAAGACATTTAATAGACGATTAATTGAAATCGAATATGAAAAATTCTCTCCAAAAGAATGGCTTAAACAAATAGTTAAAGAAGGATATGACAGAGCAGTATATTTAACTTTATTACAAAAAAATACTGAAAGAAGAGAATTTGGTTGGATAAAACAAACAAAAAAAATTGAGATAGGATATAATACTTTTAATACATTAAATGCAGTAAAAAATAAATTAAGGCATGTATATCATCTCAAAGATAAAAATATTAAAAATATACAAATACTTGATGATATAAATTTCAATAAGAAAAAAGATCATAAAGTAAAAAGACATAAAGTTGATACTATTTCAACTCCAAAACCACAAAAATATCAACGAAAACTTACTGCAGAAGAAAAACAGTTCAGATTGCTTAATACAAAAAATGGTTCTTTACAAACATATACTTCTCCTCATAAATTAGTATGTGTAAAATATATTATTCCTGGAGAAGATGGTTTTCAAACCGTTAGTAGGATTCCAGTAAATGAAGCTAAAAAATTAGTTGGTGTAAAAGATAATTATGAATATGCTTCAAAAACTGAATATCAGACTTATCTTAATCACTTAAAAAAAGTAAAAGATGAGAAAAAACCAGGTTTAACTGTTATGGGAACAGATTTTAAAACTAAATTACAATTACCTAGAAAAACACGTAGATACGATAAGCAAAAATATCGTAAAGGTTCAAGACTTGTTAAAGAACAATTTGTACCAAAAATAATACCAGAAGAAGAAATTGAAATTAATTCAATTAATCCTACTCTTAATACATATGATGAAGAAGGTAATATAATTGGGAAAGAAAGATTTCATATGAAATATATTAAGCCAGCTCATGTAATTATTAAAAGAATACTCACAAGAATAAAAGCATGGATTCCCATAAAGATTACAAAAGAAATAATTAATGAAAGAAAAGCTCAATCTGAAAAAGATAAAGCAAAATATGTTGCTACTAAATTTAAAAAGCCACTATCAGTACTTAAAGAAGAATTTGCTATAAATGAACGTAGAAATGATAAATATTCAGAAAGAGAAAATTGGAGTAAACATTTTCAAAGACTAGTTACTTTGATTACTACTGGTAATAAATATATAGATGAAGATAAATCTATATATATAAATAAAAAAGGTCTCTTTGCTATGGTATCTAATATAATTAATTTAGATGCTAAATTACATTGGGATAATATTAAAATACTTGATTTTATTAGATATATACGTCAAACTACACATGGTGTATTTGATAAAGAATCTAAAGTAAAGAAAATTAGACCATCAAAAGCAAAGAAAGTTAAAAAACAAGTAGAATTTGAACCTATAATGTTTGCAACTAAAATAAATGCAACTAAACTAAAATATAATTTACCTAATGAAGATAAGAAACTTATTGTTATCTTTAAAGATGGTATTAAAGAAACTGAAGGTGAAGGTATTTTCAAAGAAGGAAATATAATTCATGAATCTGGAGATATAATTTGTCCTATAAATTCAGTCATTAAATGGAAATATGAAGATGACAAAGATTTTAGTACAATGCTTATTGATGAAGGAGGTGGTTTCACTGAAATACCAATAAAATTCAAAAGAAAGAAAAATGAAATCAAATTTAAAAGAATTAAAAAAGCAAATAACAATTCTGAAAAATCAGAATAAACAATATGCAGATAGACAAGCTTTTTTGGAAGGTATAAATATTAACAATTTATTTTCATTTGAACAGTTAAGTATTTTACCTTGTGATACTATAAATGAAGAAGCAATTGCTATTTCTACATTAAGCGATGTTCATATTGAAGAACATGTTCCAAAATCAATTGTTAATAACTTAAATGAATATAATATTGATATTGCTTCAGATAGAGTAATAAGATTTTTCAAAAGATTACTATATATGGTTAATCAATCTAGAAAAGCTGGATATACAATAGATCATTTGGTATTAGCTTTATTAGGTGATTTTATAACTGGATATATTCATGAAGAATTAGAAGAAAATAATTTATTAACTCCGGTACAAGCAACATTATTAATTCAAGATTTATTAATTAAAGGTATAAGATATCTTTCAGAAAATGGTAATTTTAAATCTATAAAAATTCCTTGTACTCCAGGTAATCATGGTAGAACTACAAATAAAAAAAGATATATTAGTGGGTATAAGAATTCATATGAATGGTTAATGTATAACAACATTAAAAAATTATTTAATGAAGAAGGAAAATATAATAACGTAGAATTTATTATACCAGAATCTGAATATATATACATGGATTTATTTGGTTATATAAACAAATTTTCTCATGGAGATCATTTTAAATATCAAGGTGGTATCGGTGGTCTTGAAGTTCCATTAAAAAAATGGATTTTACGAGAAAATACTGTTATTAAAACAGATATGTCTTGGATTGCTCATTGGCATCAATATATAATACTTAATAAAGTACGTGTAAATGGTTCATTAATAGGTTATAATGCATATGCTAGAACATTTGGTTTTGAACCTGAACCACCAAAAATGCAATTTCAATTACTTGACAAAAAACGTGGTTATACTTTAAACAATCCAGTCATATTAACAGATTGGTAAAATAAGTAAAAATGGTAAAAAAGATACTGTTTTATATCCGTTGCTATAACCAGTGCATTTTTTAGTATTTAAATATTAATAATTTAAAATACATTAAAATGACAAATGCAAAAAAAGAATTAGAACAATTACTCGATGAAAAAACAAAAGTAAAATGTACTATACCTAAAGTTATAAATCTGGCTTGCAAGCGTGGACAAGAATGTAGTGATTATTGTCCAGATGATATTAATAAATGTCCGTTTTACGAACCTGTATAATGCAAGCTTGTTTATAACTACATATAATGGTAAAAAAGATATCGAATAAATATGTCTTTTTACTGTAACTTCCAAGTAAGATTTTACGTTTAACTATTACATTATCTTACTTATTAAAAGAAACTTTTACGTTGAGGTTTGCATTATGAGAAATAGTGTTAAAACGTAAAATAAGACGATTTACGGGCACTTTCACACTAGATTATAGAAACCTATTACTGGTGATCTGAAAGTGCCTTAAATCGTTTTTAAATGACCTTAAAATGAATTTATATTACTTTAATCCAAATAATTATGACATGACATACACAGTCATGGCTAAGAATATAGAAGAAGCTAAAACTTTACTATTAAAATATTTTTTTGATATAGCCAAAAAAGATCCATTTAATACAAAAAATGATGGAGAAATATATGACTCTTTTGAAATGAAAGAATATCATAAATGGAAAAATGCATTTGATTTAAATATTTTACCAAATAGTTATACAATAGATGAATATAAAGAAGGTGAAGTATTAGTAGGAGAAATTTGTTAATGATTTATATATATGATATAGAATGCTTCCCAAATTATTTTGGGGTAACGTTTAAAGACGTAAAAACAAAATATATACAAAATTTTATACTATATCATAGTTATCAGAATGAACAGAATAATAAAAACGATATTGACAAATTAATTGAGTTTGTCGGTAGAAAGAAAAACAAATGGTTTGTAGGTTATAATAATAAATCATTTGATAATCAATTAATAAATTATATTTATACAAATTATCAAATACAAAGTATATTTTCTATAGAAGAAAGAACAAAAAATATACATGAATTTATGATGTCTATAATTAATGAAAAAGATACTGAATTTAAATATAGACTACCCTTTCAATCTGTAGATTTAATGCGAGTAGGTAATACACAACATAAATCTTTAAAATTAGTAGCAGTAAACATTAACTGGCCATTAATACAAGATAGTCCTATACATGCTGAACAAATAGTAAAAGATGAAGATTTAGAGGAAATATATAAATATAATTTAAACGATGTTGAGATCACTGAAAAGTTATATCATACATTAAAAGATGATATAAACGTAAGATGGGAAGTAGGTCAAAAATATGGTATTGATTTAATGAGTGAACCAGATAGTGGAATGGCTAATCGCCTACTTGAAAAAATGTATAGCGATGCATCTGGTATACCTATTAAAGAATTAAGGGATATGCGTACAGAACGTAAAATAATACATTATGAAAATATCGTATTTCCTGAAATTAAATTTACAACACCAATATTAAATGAACTACTTAAAGAAATTAGATCTCAAAAGTATTATAAAAATCAACCATATTTTAATAAAGTAGTAGTATTTAATGGAGTAAGATACAAATTAGGTATAGGTGGTATACATTCTGACGATTTGCCAGGAATATTTACCAATGAAAATGATATTAAAATAATAGATTGCGACATCGTATCAATGTATCCTAATTTAGTAATAAATAATAATTTATATCCTGCTCATTTAAATAGAACTTTCTTATCTTTATACAAAAAAATAATAGATCAAAGATTACAAGCTAAAAAAGAAGGTAGAAATACAGAAGCTTATGTACTAAAAATATTAGTAAATTCTGTATTTGGTCGATAAATATTTGAATTAATCGAAACTTTTATTTTTTATATGAATATTATAAAGATTATATTTTTAAATATGCATCAGCCCCTTTGAATAGTAATATTCAAAAGGAATCGGATGAATTCGGTGAAGGTCTAAGTCTTAATAAAGATATGATAATACCGAGCCAAGTATTAACTACAGTTAATGAAGGTGTAACGACTACTGGAGAAGTATAGTCTTCTTAATTACCAGCAAGAGCGTCCGACATCCAATAAATTGGATGATGATATAGTCTAGCCTTTATAGAAATATAAAGTATAAGCGAAAACAATGTTTGAACATCATTGGTTATATGATCCTTTAGTAGGATTAAGAGTAACTATAAATGGCCAATTATTCATGTTAATGTTGATAGAACAATTAAGTGAACAAGGTTTCAAAGTTATATCTGCAAATACTGATGGATTGGTAACATTAGTACCAGAAAATAAATACGAAGATTATATAAATATATGTCAAAAATGGATGGATTATACTAAATTTATACTAGAATATACAGAATATAATAAGTATATAAGAAGAGATGTAAATAATTATATTACTATTAAAACTAATGGTACCATAAAAGAAAAAGGTGAATTTTTACAATACGAAAAAATTACTTTAAGACAAGGTATTGATAAACCTATAATATCTAAATCATTATATAATTTCTTTGTTAATAATACACCAATAGAAAGTACTATATATAATGAAAATAATATATATAGTTTTTGTATAGCAAAAAGAGTAGATAACAAATTTATTAATGAATTTCATACTCTTGAAAATAATATACATAAAGTAGATGAATTACAAAGATCTATAAGATTTTATATCTCTACTAATGGTGGTACATTATATAAAGTTGATAGAGAAAATAATAAATATATCAATTATTGTGTTGGACGTAAAGTAACTATATTAAATAATAACAAAGATATTAAGGATATAGCAGACTACAATATAGATTATGGTTACTATATAAAAGAAGCACAAAAAATAATTGATGAAATTATTAATCCACAATTAACATTATTTTAAATGAAAATAAAAGAAATTATAAAAAATATAAAAGGAGTATTTAAATTACCTGTAAAAAAATATTATATAGGTAAACAAATATATGGAACTCCTTATTTTGCTCCAATGAATTTCAGCTCAAATATAATACGAATTAAAAAAGTAACTAAAAAATCAGAAAAAGAAATAAGTAAATTATCTAATTGGGCGAAAACTGTAAAATCTAATATGTATAATTTACCAATGGTTTCAAGATCTAAATTTTGGGTAATAAAATTATTTAATAATTATTATTGGATTGAAATAGGTTGGCCAATAAAATGTATAAATTATGATTTAGGTTGGAAAGATAAATTTGAGACTCCTAGATTTGAATGGTGCCCATCTTTTCAAATATGGTTTTTTAATTGGCAATTTTGTATATATTGGAATGCTCCTAAAATAGAAACAAATAAATGTGATGATACTTATTGGGAAATGGTCTTATGGTATTTAAATTATTCCGATAAAGATATAAGTAAAGCTAAAGATACATGGAAATGGAATGATTATGATACGAAAGAATCTACATGGAATGATAAGTATCTAGACTTATAATATTTAACACAATATTAATTAAAATGATAATAGAATATTCAGTAGCGTTATTAGAAGAATTAAAACTAACGCCTAATGAATACTTCATAATTATCTTAATAAAGCATAAAGAATTTGACCTTGTAAAGAAATTTCTAAAAGAAAATTATACAAAAGAAGATTCTGAAAACTTATTCAAAAAGTTTATCTCACTAAAATATCTAACATCTACAAGTTATCTACAAAACTCTTATGACTATAGTTTATGTAAAATAGGTAATGAGTTGTATTCAAAATTAAAGACTGATAATATATTTGAAGAATTGCTTGAAGAATATCCATCAAGTGTAATGAGAACAGATGGAGTAATAGATTATCTAAGAACAGATCAAAAATCATGCAGAATGGTTTATTTGAAAATAACAGGTAATAATAAAGCAACTCATGCACATATATTAAAATGTCTTAAATTTGAAGTAGAAAAAAGAAATAGAGATGGCTCTATGAAATATATGCCAAGAATGAGTAAATGGTTAGCTCAAGAAGCATGGAAATCTTATGAAGATGAAATAAATAAAACTAGAGTAGAAATAGAAGATAAATATGGAACTAAGTTCGAATAAAAAATTAGAAATAAAACACATTTCTAGTGCAACAAAAGAAATATTAGAGTATATAAATAATAGACGATTTGGTAGAATACGATCATTACGTACAAGATGGTCTAAATTTAATAGACATTGTATGGGTGGAATTGAACCAAATACTATATATAGTATATGCGGAATATCTGGATCTGGTAAATCTTCTTTCGTTAATAGTTTACAGATTGACTTATTCGAACTAAATCCAAATGAAGATTTTGTAGTACTCAATTTTAATTTTGAGATAAAACCAAAATAATTGTTTAATTATGAAACTCTATTTTTTAATATACGTATAATAATTAAAATATTGTATATGTGGAAAAAAGAAAGAGTATATCCAGAAATAACAAGTAAACAAAAAGAATTTTTAATAGGATGTATTATGGGAGATGGTACTTTACAAAAACAACCAACTTCTAGATATCCAGAATTTACTTGTTCACATGGAGAAAAACAATATGAATATGCTAAGTGGAAATCTAAAATTTTAGATTGGCCAAATACATATTTAAAACAATTTAAAAGAAAAACACCGAATAAGAAAACAGGGAAATATTATTCTTATTGTTATTTAAGAACAATAGTAAATAAAAATCTACAAGAATTATATAATGAATTCTATTTGAATAAAACAAAAAGAATAACTGAAAAAATAATGGAAAATTATACTGATTTTTCATTAGCAGTACATTATATGGATGATGGATATATTCAATCAAATTCATATAATTTTGCAACATGTAATTTTGATGATCAAAGTATAAATATATTTAGAAAATATTTATATTTAAATTTTGATATAGAAACTACTAAACAAAAATATAATAGAGTAAGAGTTAGAAGTAATTCTATTGAAAAAATGAATGCTTTAATAGAAAAATATATTCTTGAAATTCCTTGTATGACTTATAAATTAATAAATACGTCTCATAATTCCGTTAATTGTCTGGGAACTCCTGAAGAGGACAATCAGCAGCCAAGCTCTTGTGGTGACACAGAGAAAGGTTCAACGACTAGTAGTGAGTCTCAAGTAGACAATAATTCTACCACGAAAGCGGAACAATCTAAAACAGGAAGGGATTATTATTTAGAAGAGTTAGGATCAGATAAAGTAACAACTTTGATTGTTAATCCCATGTCTAAACGATATCCTCAAATAATATTAGATTGAAGATATAGTCTGAACTGCATATATAACTTAAGGTGTAAAAAATGCAGATGTAGAAAATAAACATTTCTACGATAACATATTGGTTGAGTTCAAAACAAGTAGGACGAGCGTTATCTTATAAATTACGTAAGACAACCTCTGAACTATATAGTGCTTCCAACACAGATGACACCTATAAGGTGACTGATGTAGACTTTGAGGATATCCTCAAACAAGCTGATAAAATTCAACGCTATCCCATCTATTATGTAGATTGCCCTGGTAGTGTTGAAGAAATAAAGAATACAATTATTTCTTTTCAATTCTTAGAACAAATGAAAGGAAAGTGGGTTATAGTAATACTTGATCATACTTTACTTACAAAAGGACAGAGTGGAGAAAGTGAAAGAGAAATTATTTCATCTCTACAAAAAATGTTTATGGAACGAAAGAAGCATGGTAAAATAACCATAATTCAATTGAGCCAATTAAATAGAGAAATTGAAGATAAAGACAGGATTAATAATCCTACTATGCATTATCCTATACGTAGAGATATATTTGGTTCTGATTCTTTATTTCAAACCAGCGATTACGTTATTGTGCTACACCGCCCTGAAATATTAGGTATAGAAAATTATGGGCCTAAAAAACTACCCGTCAAGAATATGATTTATGCTCATATTTTGAAAAATCGAGAGGGCGAACCTACAAATTTAAGTTTTGAAAATAACTTAAAATATAATAGAATAGATGAAGTTGATCCTTACACAATATTAAATTTTTAAATCAATATATATGAAAATAACAAATCTCAAAAATATTATTGAATATCTTGAAGATATTAATAAGCCGAAAGAAACAAATAAAAATATGACAATTGACATTGAAATAAATATTCCGCTGAAGACTAAACCAAAAAGAAAAGTTAGAGTATTTTCTAATTTTGTAAAGGTTGGTTATGATCAGTATAAGATCCGTAAGGATTATTTTACTGGATCTGAATACGCATTGATTGATGGAAAGCGGTATGAAATTGCTCGTGATTTCTGGACAGGTAGAGGATACCTAGTAGAAATCTAATAACAAGTATAGGGAGCTGTACTTTGTTATTACAAAGATTATAGCTCCCTTTTTTATAATTATTAATACACTATTATGGTAAAACAAGTCTATCAAGTTGCTATAGTAGGTATGTCCGGAAAAGGTAAAACAATGTCTTTTCGCAATATGAATCCAGAAACTTGTGGATATATAAATGTGGAAAGTAAACCATTACCTTTTGCAAATAAGTTTAAACATTATTCAACACCAAAAGACTGGATAGACACATATCAGAAATTATTAGAATTCGCAAAAGATCCAACTATTACAGAAGTAGTATTGGATAGTTTTTCAGCTTATGCCGAAAGCCTACTTAAAACCGCAAGAGAAATTAAAAAGAATTTCGATGTTTGGAATATGTACAATGAAGAAATAGGGAAACTTATGTATGTCATTCGTAGATATCCAAAAGACATTTTTGTGACTGCTCACTATGAGTGGGTAGAAACTGAAGAAGGTGCAGTTGAAAAACGCATTGCTGTTAAAGGAAAAGAATGGAAAGGTATGGTAGAAAAGGAATTTACTATTGTACATTTCACAGATATGAGATTAACAACTGATAAAAAAAGAGAATATTTTCTTACACTAAATTCGGATGGCAAGTCATCTGCAAAGACTCCCCCTATGTTTTTGCTGAATGAGAATGAACAAGAGTTACCGAATGATGCTAAAATATTTTTAGACCGTATAAGAAAGAATAACAATTAATAGGGAGTAAACATGTACGATACAACAAAAACAATAGAAACAGAACAGAGTGGACTAACATTTATACAACCAGGTATACACGAAAATGTCCGATTAGCTAAACCAGATGAATCATATCCAATTATTTATGAAAAATCTAAGAATGGAAATGAATTTATCGCATTACATTTTATGAATAATGAAGGGCAAACATTTGTTCATACTGAATGGAAACCTGTATTAGGTACAGGTGAACAAGCAGAAGCTATACTCGAAAAAAAGCAAGCCAATCTAGTTAAACGACTATTACATATTGGCAAAAAAATTGTAAATGAATCTGCACTAAAATTCAAAGTTGATACCTTTGAAGAATTAGCTAAACTATATATTAAGGCTATTGGAGATAACTATAAAGATAAATTATTTAGAGTAAAAATAATATATAATAATAAAAATTATACTACTTTCCCAAATTATGTACCATTTATAGAAAGTATGTCAATAAAAAATACTAATCTCAAAATGAGTCCTGACGATAAAGTAGCTAAGACAAAAGCAGATACAATACCAACTACAAATAATCCTTTCAACGAAGAATCAGAAGCAGAAACGATAAAAGTAGAAACTACTTCACTTAATGATCTTCCTTGGAATTAATATAAAATCATGAGTGATAATTAAACAATCCCATGTTGAATATACGGGCATTATGGATTAATCCGTATAAATTATCACTCATATATATTCAACCTATGTATGATTTAGAAAATACAGTTGAAGTAGACAATCTCAAAGAAATATTGAAATTAACTACTGAATATGATATATACGCATTCTACATAGGCGATCAATTTAAGATCGGTAAAGTTATGCGTTCTCCATTAAGAAATGATATCCATCCATCTTTTGGTATATATAAATCAAGTATTGGAGGTAATCTAATGTGGAAAGACCAAGCTACTGGTAAAAATGGTAATGTTATACAATTTGTTAGTGAAAAGTATATTATATCATATAATGAAGCATTAAAACAAATCTTTACAGATATAGAAAATGGCTCTATTACTACTACTGAAACAGGTAAATCTATACAAGATTCTTATAAAGCAACTAAAACAGTTATATCAGTACAAAAAAAGAATTTAACAGAAGTAGATGATAATTATTGGGGACAATATTATATTACTAGAGACATACTTAAAAAATATAATGTATATCCAATATTAACATTTTGGATAAATGATTTACCATCTACATTATTCTATACTAAAGAAAAACCTTTGTATGCATATCAAGTATTTAATAAGTTTCAAATTTATTGCCCATATGGTGATAAAAAAAATAAATTTAGAACTAATACAAGTATATATGATATGCATGGTTTAGAACAATTACCATCATATGGAAATCTATTAATAATAACTAAAAGTAAAAAAGATTTATTAGTATTAGATAGATTAGGATATATAGCAATTGCACCTTGTGGAGAGAATACACCTATACCAGAGAATGTTATGCAAAATCTTAAAGAACGATTTAATAAAATAATAATTCTTTATGATAATGATAAACCAGGTATAGAAGGAGCTAAAAAATTAGCTAAACGACATTCATTAACATATACATATATTCCTATAGAATATTATAATATGTTTAAAATAAAGGATGTTAGTGATTTTATAAAGAATTATAAGATCACAAAAACAAAAGAAATGTTAAAGAAAATTTTAAGTTGTGAAAAAGGTTAAGCGAAAAAAGCAACCTGTAAACAAAAAAGTCCGTAATGCAGAGAAAATACGGTATAATGGTATACAATTTCAAAGTAAATTAGAAGTATACTGTTATAAAAGATTAAAAGAATATGATTTAGAATTTGAATATGAACCACAAGCATTTGAACTTATGCCTAAATTTGAATATGATACTATTTGTGTAGAATCATATAAGAAAGGAACTAAATGGTTATTTGGTGATAAGTCAAAAGTAGTTCGTGCTATAAAATATAAACCAGATTTTGTTAATCTTAAAGATGGATGGATTATAGAATGTAAAGGTCATCCTAATGAAAGTTTTCCAATTAAATGGAAACTATTCAAATATTATTTAAAAAGAAATAATATGTTAGTACATCTTTATATGCCTAAAAATCAGTCTCATGTAGATGAATGTGTTGCAAATATATTAAAAACGATTTATGGAAAAGCAAAATGGAAGAAGATAAATTAATAGATCCTAGATGGAAAGATCTATATAAAACTCAAAAAAGTATTGCTTGGACTCAACTTCATGAACACTTTTTACATAAAATGAATGAAATTTTAATCGAAAATGATAAGTTAGATCATGACCAAGAAGAAGAACATTACATAGCAGACAGACTTTTATGTGAACTACTTACTATATTAGGATTTGAAGATCTAGTAAAGATATATGATGAAATTGGTAAATGGTATGCATAATGGAAGAGAAACAATATTACAAGGAGAAACGAATAAGTAGTTCTTCTCTAAAATATTTTGAACAATCTCCGTTACTATTTAAGAAATTTCTTGATTCTGAATTAGAACAAGGAGAGAAAAGATATTTAGTAAGAGGTACACAAATACATATGGCTATACTTGAGCCTAAACTATTTAAAAATAATTATACTTACTTAGATTTTGAAACTCCTAAATCAGAACAACAAAAACAATTCTGTGAAGATTATATAAAAAATTATACTCAGAATATAGAAGTTGAATATCCTAAAGGTTCAAATAAAGAAACATTTGAAGGTCCAAAAGTATTAGATGAGGATATTATATTATTAATGAGTTATAAAAATAATTATAAAACTACAAAATCTGATGAAAAAGCTTTAGAAGAAGCTAAAACACTTAAAAATAAATTATCCAAATATATAACATATCTTCAAAATAGAAAGAAATTTAAGGATATATTATCTTACACAGATTGGAATAGAATACAAGAATTAAAAGATAATTGTGCAAAACACAAGAAAGCCAAAGAATTACTATTTATAGATGATCTAGATACTAGAGAAGTTCATAATGAATTTGTAATTTTCTGGGAAGATCCTATTCATAAACTTCCATGTAAATCTATGATAGATAGATTAATCATAGATCATAAAAATAAAAAAATAATATTAGTAGATTTAAAAACAGTTAATTCATTTAATAAATTTAAGGAAAGATGTGATGAATTTTCATACTTTAGACAAATGGCATTTTATTGGTATGCTATAAATTGGTATTTTGTAAATGAACTTAAAAAAGATATAGGTGAATATACAAAAGAAACATATCTTATAGCACTTAAAACAACTGATGATGCTGAAGTTAAAGTATATAAAGTACAAGAACAATTTCTTACAGATGGAATGACAGAATTAACTGAACTATTTAGATTACTACAATGGCATTGGGAAAATAATCAATGGGATTATACAAAAGAATATTATTTAGGAGACGGAGAAGAAAAAATATAATTATGGACATAATAAAGTATAATCATTATACGAATACTACTAAATTTATTATGCCTTTGCTATTTGATAATAATACAAAATATCATGAATTATTTCAGAATTTCTTCATAAACGCATACATTGCGGATATAGCAAATAAGGAAAATGATGATAATATACATTTAGTATTTGCTGATTATCCATCGCTTAAATTACAAAATACATTAACAAAGTCCATATCAGAATATAAATATGGCGAAGGATTTGTATTAGTCTATCCACTTGCTACTAAATGGTTAGACGATTATGAAAAATTAATAAGAGGAGAATATTCTAAAATTAGTAATGAAGCTAAAAAAAGAATATTATTCTTTTGGGATGAAGATAATACATCTGTATTATGGGGTGTACTTCATCAAGAAGGAAATTCAGTACAGAAATTTCTTCAGGATGTACTGGGTTTAAAGCATGTAGAACCATTCACAAAAACACGTGAGTGGTGGACAGATTACAAAATATCTGAAGAAATGTTAGGGTTAGGAAACTAACCCTTTTTTATTAATTTTAAATTATAAAATAATATGACACGATACCAAACTGAAAAAACAGTCGAAGCTATTAAAAATATCATACTTCCTAAGTTTGATAATTACTTAAAAGAGAAAAGAGAATCTACTTCAATTAAGAAAGAAATTGAAAAAGAAATTGAGAAACTTGAAGCAGTAGAAGATGACCTTTCTAATAGTTCATTAAATAAATATTATGATGATAAAATACCTATGACTATTACTATAAATGAAACTGAATTTTATTATGATAAAAAATCTGATATGTTTAGAACAGACGAAGATATAAAACTTATAGCACAAAATATAGTATATAGACGTCATAGTTTAATCAATTATTGGAGATATTCGGAAAATATATCTACTAGAATTACTGCTATTGTAGCATTGCTTGAAGAAACTTCTTTTGAAGATGCTCTTACTCTTGTTGAAAGTCAGATTGATTTTGAAGAATTTATGGAAAACAATTAATAAATAAATATAAATAAAAAATAATTATTAACTTTAATACATATTAAGATGGCAGAAAATACAAAAGATCTCAGAATTACAACTATAAGTCTTGATGAATACGATAGACTTAAATCAGAAATTAGTGTACTAAAAGAAAAGGCTGGTGCGCAAACCCAGACTATTCATCAATTACAAGATGAAATATCTAAATCTGAAAAAGAACAACCTAAAATTAGAGTTACTCATTATACTGAAAGGTATAATGATTGGGATGACAAAGTATATTTTGATGAAAATAAAGTAGAATTCATGAATATGTCAGAAGTAGTTTCTTTAGCAAATAAACAAGCTGAAACTAAAGTTAATAGCAAGTTAAAAAAACTTGAAGAAACAGTTGACTATTATGAAAGAATTGAAAAACTGTTAAAGAAAGAAAATCTTAATTTAGAAGATGAATTAAGAGAACAGAAAAATACTTTTAAAAAAGAAAGAAGTAAAATTACTTCTGAATATGACGAATTACTTAATAGTAACGAAAGTGAATATGAAAAGAACATTAATAAACTTGTAAAAGCATCTAAACAAGATAATGAATCTTACAATGAAACTATAAAAGAACTTAAAGAAGAAATTCAGAAAGTTAAAGATAGTAAAACTGACGAAGAAGTCGAGAAAAAACGTAACGAAGAAATTAAAACTCTTAAGGGGCGTATCGCTGATCTCGAAAAAATACTTAATGATCTTAAGAATACATCATTCTTCAAAAGAATTGGTAAACTTCGTAATATAACACTTGAACAGAACAAAGCTGCACAGGAACTCAAAGAGAGAGAATGGAATGCAGATAAAATAGGCACTACTTGGGTAAAAGAAAATGGTAAAACACGTAAATATAATTATTTTGACGATGTATATACTAATATGAAGAAAATGTATAATGGTGTCTATGATTGGGCCTTTAGTTGGGTACAATTCTAATAATTATTAAAAAATGCCTCTAGAACGCATTTTAAAGCGATCTGAGGCACTTTTACTAAGTCCTTAGTCTATTTATATTACTTGCTTAATAACATTGCTTAAATTGGCTAGAAATAGCCTTAAATGAGGAAAGGGGGCTATATGCCCCCTAACCTTATTTATTAATTTTTTAATTAGTAGTTTCTGTAGGATTATGCCTATCATCAATTGATTTAGGTGTACCTGTAAGTGAAGTTTTATACATCCAAGGAAGTACTTGCTCCATTTCACCTAACCTATAAAATTGACGTTCAACTGGTACCATTTTATTAAGAGTTTTAATTATTGTAAGTCTACCTTTCCACTTACCTCTTTCATCTCTATCCATAGGATGAAATATTTGACCGCTTAAATCAATAATATTTTCTATTACAGACATAGATGCAGCTGGAGATCTAAGAATAGACATAGCACTGTCTAATTTAGGAGAAAAGAATAATAATTCATTTTGTAACCTATATGCTTGATATGCTGTAAATGCCCAGAATCTAGATTCAAATTCATCGTCGTCATCATCACTACCTATTTTAAATTTCATAGCAAGATTAGCCATTATAACAGCTATTATTAAGAAACCTACTTCATATAATGTACGTTGTATATTAGCTTTTTCATGATCAGTAAGAGAAGCCCATTCTTCTTTAAATATAGACATTTTAAATGATTGAAGATTACTCATTAATCGTTGTAAGAATGCATATTCAGGATGTTCTTCGTCTTTACTAAATATAGTACCTATAGTATTACCTATATAGTTACCAGTAGTAATATAATTACCTTCTACAAATTGTTCTAGACGTTCCATATAAGCATCTGCTCTAAGGAATTTTTCTTTACTCTTCTTACCAGTTATTGGATCAATTATAGTTCTAGTTTCCCACATACTATGACCCCATCTACGTCTAAAACCAGGTACAATAAAATGCCTAAATAAATAAGCCATACGGCCCAAAGCCATACGTTGTATAGCAACTCTACCTAAACTAGAATACTCACCATGTAACCTTGAAAGAATACCACGTACTTTAACTTTAAATGCAAGTTGATCTTCTTCTGTCCATTTATTTAAACGTAAAAATCTTTCATAATCACCTGAAGACATAGTAGACTTCTGTTTTAATTGAAGTTTACCATCTTTCATTTCATATTGATCTAATAAACGACCTATAACTTTACCATCAAGATCTTTCATTTCTTTATTAGCTAATAAACCAAATAAAAATCTTGATTGCATATAATGTTCACCAGAATGTAAAGTAAAATATACAGTATTAGATGTAACTAATTGACCAAATTTAGTACGTACATCCATATTAGTATTACCATAGTCATCTAATATACCAAAAAATTCTATTAAATTACTACCTAATGATTTAGGAGCCCTAGAACCTATGTCTCCAGTTATACCACCTAATGTCTTTAAATGAAATTTATCGGCATATAAAAAATCTTTAGGAGTCATATATTCCATAGCAAAACTTTCTATACGTTCCAATGTTTCACCTAATAATACGTTAGCAGTACCAGCAACAAAGTTTACACCAAGTAAGTTTAATGAAGTATAAGAATTAATAAAATCAAAAAGCTTAGTCACATCAATTTTACCAAACAGTAAACCAGCATCTTTTTCCTTTCTGCCATAAACGCATGCTTCAAACCAATCATTAACCTGATCTGCTAAATTTGATGTATTTACAGTTTGTTCACGTATTGCTTTTTCTTCTTCTGATTCGTCACCTGCATTTGTCCTACGATATATTTTACGTAGAACTGCTCTACCCATTGAATCTCTTTTAACAGTAGGACGATTGTTAATAATAAATTTAGCTAATTCCATTTCTGGTAATACTTGAGACTTATGATAATAATCATTAGCCATTGACCAATATTTAAAGTATATACCAGCTAAATCAAATGATTGTTCTTTAGGATCAAATTTCCTATAAACACGTTCTTCACCCTCTTCAGTAATTTCTTTTACTTCTTTAGTAACACGACCAGTAAAATGAGTAGGTAAGAGATATTTAGGATTACCTGCTTCATCTAACAACTCTTCATGCACTCTAGTAGTATCATCAATTTTAAATGTAAATCGTTTAGATAATGCACCACGTATAACTTCACCTATACTTTGACCAGAATCTATACGTTCATGATCTTGTTTAATTACACCTGGAAGTCTATTATTTAACCTATAACCAAATGGTATATAACTATCTGCTTCCATACGCATACGAACAATATAATTATATAAATCACCACGTGGATCGTTTGGATTATCTAATATTTTTTTAAGTGCTTGAAACTGTGGATTAGACCATTTACTACTAGGAGTCCTAAATGCTTGAATATTATTACCTAACCATTTACTTAATAATTCACCTGTTTCAAATCGTAAAGCATTATTCTCTACCATTTGCCAAACAGTAGATTTATTCTTAAACATTTGATTTTGTTTTAAATTATTATATTCTTCATCATTAATATATCCATTATCTTTTTGTTCGTTAATAAACTTCCAATATTCATCTTGAAATGCATCTTTATTTAATACCCAATTACCTGGCATATCCTCATCCCCATCAAGCCAAGCACGTATATAAGCTTTACGATTATCTATATTTTCAATACCTCTTGCTACTTCTATAATATTTTTATATTCTTTCATCATAGAAGAATAGTAAGACATAATATAATAACCACTATATTCTCCATTAATTTTCTCTAACATAAAATCATAGAAAGATTCTATTGATTTAGGTATACCTCCATTTGATCTATACCAATCTTCTACTCTACGAAGTAAACTAACTAATTCAGTACGTTTTTCAAGAGATTCCAATCTAGCTTTTTCATCTTCATAAATAAATCCTTTGATCATTGCAGCAGTTATAGGATCTTTACTATCTAATAAGTTATCTATCCATCTAGCTAATGTACCAATATCTTTACTTGCTTTCTTTATTTCAGCACGTAGTATAGTTCTAGTACGTTCCTGTAATGTTTCTTCGTTTTCATCAATTGATTTTTCTACATAATCTTTTTCAGTTACACCTTTAGGAATTTCACCTTTAATTTTTTTTCTACGATATTCTTTAATTTTAAGGATACGCATTTCTGCATATGCCATATGAAAGAAAGGAGATAAATAATCAACTAATTGTTCAGTGCCTAATCTGCTATATAAACTCTTAATAAGACCACCTAATTTAATAGTTTCATCTAAAGCATTTATATAATCTGGACCACCATTCTTAAGTCCTATCTCTAAAGTAATTACTGATCTTAATCCATCTTCTTCATTAAGTATAGCATCAAAAGCTAATATAGAGTCACGCCATGCACTAAGTATATTTAACGGAATTTTCTCATTCTTTTTTTGATATTTTTCATATTCATTAAATATACGTTTTGCTGTTTTATGAGCAAAGTCTACTATGATTTTAAGTTGTTTTTCAACATCTTTCTCTTTAGTTATATCACTTATAGCTTTATCTATAGATTCTATATCTTGAGCACGTGAACTACGAAAAGCAATTTGTCTTTTAACACTTAAAGCTTCAAGAGATTTAATTACCATTTTTTCTCTTTCACTTAATTGTTTAGATGAATCATATAAACTTTTTAATGAAGCCCTAAATTCAGCATCTTTTTGCTTTTGTTCCTCTACATCTATTTGATCATGTACTGGATCACTTAAATAAGAATTATTTTCTTCATTTGTTTTAGTATTACTTTTTATAAAAGCATAAAGTAATTTAGTATTTTTATTATAAGGTACAGTAATAATGCCATTTTTAGAATGAGTTTTATCTAATTCTACATTAACTATAACATTATCTTCTACTTGAGGTTTAAGTGTGATAATATTTAAAGTATTAACTTTAATACCTGTCATCTTTTCAAGTAGATCTCGATATATACTTATCTGAATAGAATGTCTATCTTTATCAGACATAGTCTGAGCTCCACCATATGATTTCTCTACTAAATAATCTTTAAAACCCTTTTCTTTAGTTTTAAAATCATATATATGAAAATTATTATTAGAATCAATAACCAACAAGTCTATAAAACCTGCAAGTTTAAGATCTAAATCACTTACTAACACTTCAGATAATATAGTAATTCCTTTCTTTTTAAAAGGTTTAAGTATATTTTCTATTTGCGTAACTACATCTGGTATATATTTCATACCATTTGCCATAGAAAGATCTGCTGCTATTTTCTTAATATCTGCTTCACTTAAAGCATGTATAACATGACCTATACCAGTTGCTCTAGCCTTAGATCTGGCTATTATATCTGCTTTATCAGGATCTGGATTGATTCTATCACCAGCATAAAATTTAGTTCTTTTCATCATTTCTGTAACAGATGAAAAGACAACTTTATCTTCATCTTTCAAGTCATTACCTTCAGCATCTTTAATTAATGTATAAGTATGAGTAGTAGGATCAAAATCAAACATCTGAGAAAACTTATCTAACTTAGCCCATATATCTTGATGCGTAACGTTTTCTTTATTTAAATATACATCTTCAGATATATCACGATTTAAAGTCCAATATGATTTACCAGTAGGCTTAAACATTTCTGCTTTACCAAGATAAGTAATAACAGCCTCAAATGTTGCATCATATACAGATGAACCTGTAAAGAATTTATGTAATGCACGTAAGAATCTTTGCCATAAATTTAATTTCATGGTCATAGCTTCTTTCATGATTGTAGAATCAGTAAGCATATATGCTAAGAATTCATCTATATTTTTATATGCTTTCCGATTAGTATATTTAGATTGTTTCTTAGCAATAGCATATAATCTTTCTATAGTAGTCTTGAATTCTTTCTCTTCTTCAGTATAATCATCATGTAGTGCCTTTAATGTAAAAGCATGTAATAATTCATGTACTATAGTAGCTCCTACTTCTTGTAAACTATTACCATTATTATTAACATGAACAAATCTATTTAAATATATAGTATTAGTTTCTGGATCAAAGAAACCATATCTAGTATCTTCATTATCAATTACTACAATTTTTAAAGTAGGATTATAAAATAATTTACTATGTATAATAGATAGTAATTTCTTTTGTTCTTCTGGAAAATCTACACTTTCCAAATAATCAAATATTTCAAGTGTATTTTTATCAGAAATATTTTCGAATACATCTTCTACTTTACGTTCTTCATTATGTACTGCTTCTTGTATATCTTGTTCAGAAAAAGATAACTCATCTTTATTTGATTCTAATGCTTTAGTAACAGTTATTTTCCATATCTTACGATTATTAGGAGCAAAATTACTATTAAGTGATTTTTGAGTTTGACTAACTGGAAATACTACTTGTTCATATCTAAAAGTATAATCTTCTGGACCATACAATTTAACTAAACGTTGTAATTCTTTAATTACTTTATCAAATGTAAATAAAGTTGATTGTCTACCATTTTTAAATGTAACTAATTTTTCTATCTTTTCAACCCACCATGTTTCTGGATTATATGAATCAGTAAGATCAACTAAAGTACCATCTTTTTGCTTGTACTTACCATTCTCTACACGAGAATACATACGTTTAAGAAATTCTGATTTAGTTTCAGGTTCTTTTTTATTGAATACTTCAATATTACGAGATAATTTTTCTATTGTTAAATTATTTTTGATAGGAGCGAAAGTAAAATGCCTTAAGCCAGATTCTTGAGCTACATTTTGCATAATCATATTATAAGGAATATAATTTGCAAAATCTCTAATATCTTTAGCTCTACCCATCATAAGTTTGGCCTTAAAAATAGGTTGCCAATCTTGAAATCCTTTTTCTTGAGAATCTAAATCATTTTTCTGTACAAAAAATAAATCTATTGAATAATTACCTATAGTACCTGAAATAGTAACTTCTCCAGGTTTAATTCCTTTAAAAGAAGTAGTAACTTTAAAAGAAGGATATAACTCCTTTATTTTATTTAATATAGGATGTTTACTGTATACTTCCTTTCTAGATAATATGTTTTTAATTATAAAATCACTACCAGCTTCAGTAGCACTAGGAAATGATTCCAGTTCTTTTTGAATAAGATCATTTATATAAGAACCTTGGCTATCTAAATCCACAGTAAAATCTAAGTCATGCAAATCTTCATCTATAGATCTATATAGAGTACCTTGTCTTCTTAATGATAAAGAGCCAGTTAATAATAATCCTATATTTTGAAAAGACGATATAATGTCATTTGCAGTTTCATTTTTAGATAAAGTATCACTATAATTGGTTAATTGTTGCTCTTCAGATAAATTAGTTCCAAATTTACTAAAATTATTATTAAGTATATCGTTAGCTATATCATCTACTAATAAATTTAATTCCTCTTTAGATAACTTTGTATCTTTAAATAAATTATCTAAAAAAGCTTTTATTTTTAATAAATAGTATTTAATTTGTCTTTCTAATTTAGAATCAGCCTTAATACTCCAATAATCAGCTTTTCTATTTTGATAACTATCTTTAGGTACATTAAAATTATTTTTTATAGCATCTGCTATAAAATCTATAACTATTAATTCTTTTATTTTGCCATCTGATAATTGAGGACTCTTTTTTCTATAATCATTAAATATACTATTATAATTATCAATGTTTTCTATAGAATGTATTAGATCTGTTCTGATTTTATTTTTTTTACCTAAAAAACTATACGCAACATACGCACTTTCTTTTAATAATCCTTCTTCTTTATAATTATTTTTTATTAAAATTGTTTTATAAAGTAAATCAGTTAAAGACTGAGCATCATACCCAGATAATTCTTTTAAATCATCTCTAAAATCTACAGTTACATTAAGTTTATTTAAAAAAGATAATAACTTATTGGATAATTCATTAGAAGATATTTTCTGATTAGTAGATTTCAAATAATTATCTACCTGATCTTTAGTAGGTATTTCTTGACCTAGTAAATCATACAAATAAAGAGCAGAATACTTACCTAATTTTTCTACAGCATATTTGTAATCTTCTTGGTTTATATTTGGACAAGCTATCATATTATAAAATTCCTTTACAATGTTTATATTTATCTTCAAGTTTTTTCTTTTGTTCAGCTGTTAAATTAAGCCCATACAATGTTTATATTTATCTTCAAGTTTTTTCTTTTGTTCAGCTGTTAAATTAAGCCAATCATCACTGCTTTTTATACCAAATTCATCAACTAATTCAGCTACTTCTGTTGGTTCAGTAGAGAATACAGTATGCTCATTGGAAATAAATGGAAATTCGTCGGTTATTTGCTCTTCTTCCTTATTTCCTTCTTCTTCAATCCGCTCTTGCAAGTCATTTTTTTCAGTATTTAATTGTTCAACAAAATTATTTAATTCAGCTAATTTAGATTTCAAATGATTATATAATAATGGAGTGCGGGATTCAGATATATTTGCTATTTTACTATTAAAAAATCCATTCCCTCCAGGTATAATTATTTTTGTATATTTATCACTTTTAATTGCATTTTCTATCTCTAATATTTCATCATTAATAACTGATTTAAATTGATCAATGTCTGCATCCGTCCATCTAGCTTCATCTACTGAAACTCCATGCTTTTTATAAAACCATTTCATAGTAGTTATTGGATATGCATTATCTAATCCACGTATTACAGCTGTAGTAGGATTACTTTTACTACCATATGATAAATCATTACCATATTTATTTGAATACCAACCAGTAACATTTGCTTGTATTCCAGAAGTTCTATCTGTATTATCTGTAAATATATATAATGTTCTATTATCTTTTTCTATAACATCCCTATCGTATAAAACAGAAGCTTTTTCTATAATAATAGGTTCAAAACTTAATTCAAATTGTTTACTTGTTTCTTTTTTAGTAGTATCAATCACTTGTTCCTCCCTAGGTACGTAAGTGTAATCAGCAAATTTTTCTGCCCCAACCATACTATTAAGGAATTCTTCTTCATCAGCTTTAGTAATAACATTAAGCTGATTATATATAGGAATTATACTAC
>Ga0172371_10002050_pt1 | contig 32196 bp, 27 predicted proteins | sample Lak12m_FD_114543 | JGI IMG/M metagenome (GOLD analysis project Ga0172371, IMG submission 114543) | Freshwater microbial communities from Kabuno Bay, South-Kivu, Congo - kab_022012_12m | ecosystem: Environmental > Aquatic > Freshwater > Lake | place: Democratic Republic of the Congo: South-Kivu...
CGCCGTCGCTCACCAGCAGCTCTTTCACTTGGTCGCCGTTCAGGTTAATCTGGTACTCGGTCATCGCTTCCTCCTTAAGTTGGCTTCTTGGTCGAAACCAATCTATCGGAAAAGCGATGGCCGCTTCTAATTGACGGCGCTAGAATTTACAGCAGTATAGGGACTCAACCCATATTACCCCCGATCTTAGCGTTCATTGAATAGAGACGGCCAACAGTTATGGTACGACGCACTGGACTAGAGCCTTCGACGAGTTTCAAGAGAAGATCGAGGGACAGATTGACCGGTCTCAACTCGCCATTCTGATGATTAGCCAAGCCTTCCTAGACTTCGAATTCATCCAGATCGTCGAGTTGCGTCGAATAATAGATCGGACCAAGTATGGCGATATGGGTTTCGTCCCCTTCTCTTGGAGCTTGTATGACTGGAAGAGCGACGAAGCGCTGGCCCCACGTTAGATAATCCCAGGAGATCCTACGCCCGTCATGAACTATACCGCTAATCAGATCAAGTGGGCGTATGTTCAAGTAAAGAAAGAACACTATCAAACGGCTGACAGTCAAATGTGATAACTGACCATATAATTTTTCACTCGATTTGTCCGGAAAAGTGGTCTAAAGTGGGGGTTGTGGGCAGCCCCGTAATCCCCGATTGCCCGCCGCCGCCAACCTCGGCAACGATATTTTAGCGCTTCCTCAATCCTCTCCGCTTGCAATATATCGATTTATCCCTACAATCGATTTAAGTAGTGTCACGAGGCATGGGGGATGCCGTATGCGTCACACTCAAGCGTTCCATGATGTGATCTTCCGTATTTCTGATTGATACGGAGAACACGTCTGGGGCGTTTTTTTGTTGTTATCTCGGGGACGCGGCCCCCGCGCGGCACCTCGGGAGTTAGGTGAAGGGAGGACGCATGCCGCCCAGGAGAACTATCTACTCACGGAATTCTTTCTACGATGCGGTTTTCCATGGTCTGCTGGGGAGGGAAGATGGCCAGCGCGCCCTTTTCATGTTTATGGTCGACCAGTCGGAGGCGATGGCGGAGCCATGGGGCGGGCGCGATCAGAGCAAGCTAGTGGGAACCCTATCCTGTCTGAACCGGATGCTCATCGACATGTGCCGCTCCCGCATGCGCGCGGTTGAGCGGGTTGCTGAAGTGGAGTATGCCGCTGAAGGTGAGTGGGCCGCTGAAGGCGAGCATGCTATGGGCAGCGAGGCATTGCGCACTTCGAGGGTGGGAAGCCCGCAGTATATAGGTCGTCGCAGGCTGAAAGGCAATCTTGGCAGGCCGGTAAGCGGTCACGCAAGATTCCCGGGAAGCGGAATCGGCCTGCTCGAAGAACCTGACGGCAACACCGCGGACCTGATAGACGTCGGCTTCATCGGTTACAGCGACCGGGATAACGGCGAGGGGGCGGAGTCCCTCTGGATCCATGAACCTGCCTCTGGTGAGGACGGAATCGTGAGGTCGATCGCTCAGCTCTCGAACGAGAGGCAGCGCCGGTTCATTGATGCAGCGCTCGAAGGCGGCCGTCCGCTGCCCGAGGTCCTGGCGCGGCTCAATGAATCGGTCAACGGCTGGGTAGAAAGGAACCGCGTGTCAAGCTTTCCGCCGGTAGTCATCAATATCTCCAGCGGAGCCAAACCCCTGGACGATAGGGCCGCGGACGAGTTGATACGAACCAAGCGCGCTTCGGCTTCAGACAAGCCACCCCTGTTCTTCAACTGTATTCTGACAGGCCATAAGGCCCGGGTACCGCTTCTGTTCCCGTCGGAGAGGGATATTAGGGAAGCGGTGTCGACAACAGACCAAATGACTGACATTGAGTACATGAATTCGTTGTACCGGGCATCGAGCCCAATGCCTCCGGTCATAGGGAGGTACGCCCGTGAGTTCTCGCGGAAGATGCCTCACATAGTGGCGCTGCGTGAATCGACCGGGTTCGCTCTGGCCAGGAACACCGAGGCGCTTGAGTGGTTCGCTAAGATCTGTAACTAACCACGCGCAAAGCAGGCGAACAGGAAGGAGAATTTCATGGGGTTCGGTTTTTTGACGCGCAAGCGTCCCGTTTCTGTCGGGGAGATCAGTAGCGTCTTCTGTGAAGCGGCAGCCGCATCCGGCGGCACGGTCTCGGATGCCTACGAAAACAAAAAGCATCTTTACATCCGCTCGATACTGCCTGTTGCGGGCGACGTCCTGCCGGAGGACAGGCTGCAGGGGGGCGTTGCCCTGAAAGCGTCAGGAACTGACGTATGGGTACATCCATACATATTCAGGGAAATTTGCGCCAACGGGCTGATCATTGCCAGGGCTGTTGCGGGTGAATACATCCGTGTTCCTGAACTGAGGAAGAAAGATGATGAGCGCCGGGCGGAATTTGTGTGCTCGCTCAGGCAGGCGATAAATGGCTGCTCGAAGCGCAATATCTTCTACTATGCCCTGGAAAGGATGGTCGGCGCCTCGTCGATGAAGGTTGACCGTGATCTTCGAATCCTTTCTATGCTTAACAGGATGCCATTAACGAGAAGGCGGCGGGCGGCAAATACGATCATGAGGCGCTATCGCGAGGACGGGTCTGGTACCAGGTATGCAATGACCAATGCCATTACTTCTGTCGCAAGGGACTCGATCGATCCTGAACTCAAGTGGCAGCTGGAGATACTGGGTGGAGAGATTGGCGTGCTGGGAGTTTTAATGGCACAGCGGGCTCATATTGCGGCATGAATGCATCTCCATTATGAATCCGATACGAAGACACGTCGCACCATCCCGGCCACTATGCAGGGGATGGGATGAGCTGCTTCCCCCAGGATACACTGGTCAAGCGCTCGAAGAGCCGGAATGGCGCCGTCTTAACGAGCTTCTGTTCGAGAGATGCGGCAATCTCATAAAGTGGCTGGTAGGAAAGCGCATCGCCCCCGGCTCTCTTGAGGAAGAGGAGGATTTTCTTCAGGAAGTCCTTATCACAAATATGCGTATCCTTAAAAACAGAACGGACGTATTTTTCAGAATTAATCTGTTTTCATGGCTGAATCTGATGGTCATGGGCACCATGAGAGAACATGGAAAATGGAGACAGCGCGCGATCGTCGACTTTCACGGGACCTGGCCGGCTAGGCCTGGAGTCAGGAGGCAGACCAAACCCTGGAGCCTCGGCCCGCGCTGGGATTCATTTCGAAACATGAGCATAAGGAATTTCGATGAGATCTGACGCGGGGCGATACGAAGTCATCATCAATTGTTCTGTCAATGACAGAGACGTCGCGGACATCATCTGCGCCGCGCTGGAAGCGAACGGCATTAGTTGCTGGTATTCGCACTGGCAGAATCTTAAGACCTTGAGGATGCATCGTGAGCTGGCGCAGGGAGCGCTCGAACATTGCACGGCGATGGTGCTCGTTCTCTCCGCGAACGTGAGACTAGAGGAATATGTCGAGCTACTCACGCATGATGCCCTGAGGGAAGGGAAACCGCTGGTGTCTTTCGAGATCGATCACACTGATGCCCGGGGTTTATACCACAGTTATCCATCTTGGGTCAAAATTATAAATGCGACTGAGCAACCCATGGAGCCGCGAGTTAATGTACTGATTGCGGCTGTCAATGAGGTTCTTGGCGGTGTGGATCGCAGCATCGACGCTGAGGCTTACGAGTTGTATCTGATGTGGAAAAGTCAGGGGCCGCTGGGTACCGGTCAGGTCGCAGGGGAGCGTTCGGTAGCAAAGGGCCGCATGTCAGCAGAAGACTGTGGAATCATTGGAAACCGCGATTCCCTCGAGCTTCATGAACGGCTTTTATCAGAGTACCAGGGTTTCATTATTCGCAAAGCGGAGTCCATGCTACTGAGACAAGGGCATGACCTGACGTTCGATGAACTCATCAAGGAAGGAATGATAGGCCTCCACAAAGCAATCAGGGACTACGATTATTCCAAAGAGGCAAGCTTCAAATGTTTTGCCGATCTCTGCATAACACGGCAGCTGCTGATAGCGGTAAAAGTGAATCGGCGGTTTTATGAATAAAATTATTGAGCGAGAACCAGGGCTGGCGGATATTGATGAAACCGGCACAAATTCATAACGCCCGCAGGTGAGGATGGAGACGGCTGACCCGTATATTCCCAGGGACCTAAAAGATGCCGTGAGGGTTCTGAAGGAGCAGCTTGAGCCTGATATTTTGGTCGTGATCTGGCAGTGCAAAGATGAGGGTGAGTTGATTTTAAAGACGCACCTCGGGCTGGGAATGGGACTGAGAAGCAGATGGAGCCTTTGGCATGGTTCACGTCTGGCCCGTTGGTTCAAGAGCCAGGGAATCGATCATCCAGATTCCATGACCGGGAGTATCCTCGAAGCTCTATGGTGTGAGCTGAATGGCCGTTCCTTTTCTTTTACGTTGGGGGAAAGAGCGCGCTTGCCTGACGAGCTTACCTAGAACGCTTGACAAGCCGCATGATTGACAGATAAGAATGTTCTTGACTTGTGCTCATTCAACAACAGAAATATCATTAGAGTCCATATATCTGAATGACATCGTGTAGGAATAGAGGAGCAAGATGCAGGGCATCCACGGTCGGAAAGGAGGAATCTGATGGCCGCTACAGGCCGGCGAAAAACCATAATCGTCACTGGCGATTTAATCATCGACCATAACCTGGTACAGCATCCCGATGCTCCGCCTTATCATCACGAACCTATGCGAAAAACAGTGCTCTGCCGGGAGGCGGGCGGCGCCTGGTACCTTCAAAGTCTAATTGAACACCTGCTCGCGGAATCCGGAGAAACCACACACATCACCGGACCGAAACAGGATGAAAGGACTCTGGCACAAAAGGACTCGCACGTCAGCAAGGCTTACATGATCTGGAAGCCTTTCGAGAAGGTCAAAGACCATCAAGAAAAGGTCTGGCGCATCGATTCGTTCCTTGGATGCCAGCGCCCCAAAGAGGGGGCCGTCCCTGTTCCCATCATTGGCGATACAGTGAGTCCGGACCTGCTGGTCATCGACGACATCTGTCTCGGCTTTCGCGATGACGAAGCGCTTTGGCCACTTTCAGTGAAAAAGGGCCGCGGCCCGAGAAATATTCTGGTCAAGACCTCATTGCCACCCGGGGGGGTTCTATGGAAGCACCTCCTGGCCAGGTATGCTGACAGGCTGACTGTCGTACTGACTGTTGAAGCTCTGCGTTCGAGAGGTGCTGACATCACAAGGGCCCTTTCCTGGGACAAGGCAATCAACCAGACGGTTGATGAGATCAGTAATGGGTTTTCGCAAGAGGATCTGGCGTTGTGCCGGCGGGTGATCATTCATTACGGATGCGCGGGCGGGGCGGCGAGCTTCAGCAGGTTGAGACCGCACTTTGACAGAAGCACGGGTCTGAAGAAATCAGCCCGTTTTGAAACGTTCGTTTACCACCCGGTCAATCTTGAGGGCAGCGTTAAAGCAAAGATGCCGGGCATGACGTTCGGTGCTTCGTCGATCATGACCGCCGCGGTAGCAAGGCACATAATTCAACCGGATGGTTATCCGCTTTTCATCGCGCTTGGGCGTTCACTGGCAGCCATGAGTCATATCCATGAGTCCGGAGGTGGTGATTTCAAAGGACCGGATGAATGTTTTTCGACGGAGAAGGCCCACTTGGAAGCAAATAAGGTGTTGAATCACACGGTGGGCAAGAACGAGCCCGCTGCTGAATTCAGGGCGGCTTTTCCACACGAAATTCTCTCTGATAACCGTTTGAGAAAACAGAGGCCTGATGATTCGAACCTGCTTCAGGATCTGACAGGCGCTGGCAGCGAGTACATCCTGGCCAAGGCCACAGATGTCGTCCTGCGGGGGCCAGTAAAGGCATTGGGCTCCGCGCCCATGGCTCGCTATGGAAAGTACATCACGGTCGACAGGGATGAGATAGAACGCATCAATGCACTGCGCAATCTCATTCTCGCTTATAAGCATAATTCCGACGATCGCCGGCCGCTTTCTATCGCGGTCTTCGGACCTCCCGGCACCGGTAAGTCTTTTGCCATCAAGCAGTTGGGCCACGAAGTTCTTGATGGCGCCAAGCCACTCGAATTCAACCTGTCACAGTTTCACGATGTCAGCGAACTGCATGAGGCGTTTCATCTCGTCCGCGATGAGTCGCTCAGACAGGAGATACCGCTTGTTTTCTGGGATGAATTCGACACGAGCTTTGGCAAACCGTTAGCCTGGTTGAAAGAGTTCCTGGCGCCCATGCAGGATTCGGAATTCATAGCCAATGGCGTGCCTCATCCCTTCGCCAAGGCCATATTTGTTTTTGCAGGTGGCACGAAGGACAGCCTCGATGCGTTCGACAGGTCGGATTCCAGGGGTAAGGCGGGCGATGATTTCCGAAATGCCAAAGGGCCGGATTTCGTCAGCCGTCTCCGCGGTTATTTGAACGTCAAGGGACCCAATCCTGTTTCCGGTAAACCTGGGGGTGCGAATGGCTCCGGGGCTGCAAGTCATGATACCGGATACATGATTCGCCGGGCCATAATTCTAAGGAGTGCACTCGAGAGCGCCTTCCTCCGATTGATCGACGCGGATACACAGATGGCGGCGGTCAGTACCAGTATCATCAAAGGTTTCTTGTTGGCCGAGAAATTCAGATACGGCGCCCGTTCGATTGAGCAGTTAGTTAAAATGAGCACCCTCGAAGATTCAAGAATGTTCGAAGTCTCACATCTGGCTCCGCGGGAACTGCTGAAACTCCACGTCACGAGTGATTTTGAAAAGCATGTCGCGTCGGGTGAATTGGAAGCACCGGTTGTGGAGATTCTGGCGGAGGCCTGTCATTCGGCCTGGTCCATAGAGAGAAAAAAGGATGAGTGGACATACGGTCACGAGCGCGATGACGAAAAGAAAAAGCATCCCCTTCTTCTCCCATATGATGATTTGAAAGAAGAAGACAAGGAATACAGCAGGGTGACCGCCAGGCTGACCAGCGCCAAGCTGCATGAAATCGGTTATGAGATCGTGCGCAGGAAGCCCGGAGCAGCTGCGGGCGGCGCGATGAAGAAGTTTACCGCCGCCGAGAAACGAAAAATGATGAAAATCGAGCATGATATCTGGATGCGAGGCCGCCTGTCGTCCGGTTTTGCCTGGGCGAAAAACAGCAACGACGAGCTTTTTCTGAACAGGTGCATAGCGCCCTTCGATAAGTGTTTCATTAGTGACAAGGACAAGGATCTGGACAGGGCGATCGTCGAAAGCATCCCCGCTGCTCTCTGGGACAATGGCTATCAGCTCAGGAAGACCAAATCCATCGAGCGGAGCAAATAGATGGACCGGGATACCCGTGAGCGCATGGCAAGAGCTATTCACAGCGCGTACAGGTCGGAGCAGAAGGGCAGGCTTGCACCAGATGATGCTTCAATGGCTGATTGGGAGCATCTGCCAGAAACGCTCAGGCGATCAAACCACCTTCAGGCTGATGACATCATCAAGAAGCTGCAAATGATAGGTTGCGAGGTGTCGGATGCTACCGGTGAAGGAACAGCAGTGCGAGACTTCACTACTGCCGAGATCGAGCTGATGGCAGAAATGGAGCATGAAAGGTGGAACGAGGAGCGTCTTGCAGATGGCTGGACCCTGGGCCCGGAAAAAGACGTCAGCAAGAAGATCAGCCCCTACATCATCCCCTGGCCGGCGCTTCCCGACGACGTTAGGGAATGGGACCGCCAGACCGTGCGCAAGATACCGGAGTTTCTCTCCAGTGTGGGGCTGAAAGCTATCAAGAAGTAGCGGGATAACAAAAAAAATGACACACGCCAAAATCAATTCACATGAGCCATCAATCAGGGTATTCGTCAGCTATTCGCACGATGACAAAGAATTCGCAGAAGAAATCGTCAAGATTCTGGAGGAAAAAGGTCTTACGGTCATGTGGGACAAGGATTTTGTTTTTGGACATGATTTCGCCGACATGATCAAGGCTTTCATTTCCTATTCACACGTATTTCTCCCCATCATCACTGAAGCGTCCGGAAAAAGAGGCTGGGTTCAACAGGAAATCGGTTATGCGGCAGCCCTGAATGTCCCCTTTCTTCCCATTGTAATCGGGGCATTGCCTGGGGAAATGCTACACGGCTTGCAGGCGATCAATCTTGAAACCATCGGTGACCTGAATGACCAGCTATCGACGCATCATCTGAATCGCCTGATAAGTAAATGCCAAGATAGCAGTCTGGCAATGTATCAGTGCGCGGATGAGCCAGAAGATCGGGCAAAGATGATGGCACAATATGCTGATGATCTTCTGGCAATGGAGGTTTATGGCACCGTGAGACAAATGGGAGGCCTGAGCTCGTTCCATATCCCGGATAAAGGACTTAGTCACCAGGTATGGTCGGAACGATATGGACCGATTGGCAAGAGCAGCTTTCATAGCGGTCTGCAAAAAAAAGAGCGGGAAGCGCTGCAGGCCCACGCTGATGCACAAGGGTGCCGCATCATCATTAATCCCTATCTCAGATACAAGAAATATGGACCGAAAGCCAGAAGGGTAAGGCTCGAAACGCTTCTGGAGTTTCTCAATAAAATGCCTGATGAGCAGGTTGAGATCGCTTTCAAGAGAGATGAACGTGTTGAAAGCCTGACCATGGTGGGAGACTGGTTTGTTGCTGAGTCTGTGTCTATAGGTGGATTGAGTAGCTATCGACAGACAATTTTCACCAGGCATGCTCCTACCATAAGAAAAAAGGTGGAGTCATTTGACGAGGAGTTTGAGGTTTTGCTCGAAGATCTTGGCTGGACAAAGCAAGAATCGAGGACGCAAGCGATCAAGACTATAAACCGAATCATCTCTCGTATTCACTAACCAATGTCATGACACCTGTAACCGCAGGTAATCCGTCAATCTCAAGCACAACCCCGATTCCCTACCGCATCCGCATCGGTGTGACCGGGACTCGCACTTTGCCGGCTAATACTGGCGAACTAATCGCTCGCATTCGCGATGCTCTGGAAAAAACGATCCCGGCGCTCTTTGACAAGCCGTCGCGGGAATATTTTCGTAAGTCGCCCGGCACGCCACTGGCTTTCAGTATTACCACCGCATTGGCGGACGGCGCTGATCGACTGGTAGCCGACCTGATCATGAACTTGCCTTCAACTTTTTCAAATCAGGTGTTGATGGAGCTCACCGGAGGTATTCCAGCGATCGCCGAGTCGCCACCCGCGAGGCTCGAACCGGTTCTGCCTCTGACCCCTGAAGATTACCGTGAGACATTCATATACCAGGATTCGACCATGGAGTTCGAGAGGCTGATCGGAATGGCCAGAGCCACAGTCGTACTCAGGGAGAGGCGCCTGGCTGATGACTATCCAATAGGGAACGAGTTGCTGATATCCGCCGCCCGACATCGGGCATTCACCAGGGCGGACCGGCACATAGTCGGCAACTGCGATGTCCTTGTCGCTGTAGTCGATGAGCGCGCCACAAATGGGGAGGGATTTACCGCCGAAACCATCGCTTATGCCAAAAAGTGGAAACGGCCGGTGATAACGATTCCAACTGAGAAGTCTTCCTGGGCAAATGAATTATTCCCTTTCTCAGTCACAGCCGGACATGGACTAAATGCGGAGCCAATCCTCGGTATCGAAGTGTTTAACTCTCAGAAGATATCCGGAATCCAGATGGCCTCGTATGCCAGCAATCGCGACGAGAATCCTTTCGACAACGCCGAGTCTGCCAACGGCATCCCTGAGGATTCAAAACTGATCGTCAGAGAAAATCTCTTTCCTGGCTATGTCATGGCATCAAAACTGGCCGGCAGGAATCAGGCAATCTACAAATATGTGGGAATGCTTGTCTACTGTTTCTCGGCACTGGCGGTGGCGGCGGTTGCCCTGGGGACTCTGGCGCATTCGCTGGCAGTCTATGCGTTCTCTTTTGAACTCTTATTGCTGTTGAGCGTATTCATGATGGTGTTCCTTTCCAATCGATGCCGGACGAACAATAAGTGGGTAGAGAGCCGTTACCTGGCTGAATGTCTTCGAGCCGCCATGTTTTTCGCGGTATGCGGTGTGGAAGCTGCGCCGGCCCATGTTCCACCATATATGGGTGTGGCTGGCAAAGGTGGGTCATGGACGACGATGGTGTTCAATGAGATCTGGAGCAGGTTGCCAGCGATGCGGGGATGTGGAGGCTCGCACTGTGAACCACTCACGGAATTCGTCAGAACCTGCTGGTTGGGAAGCCAGATCGAATATCATGAAAAAAAAGCAAAGAAGACGAGGAGGCGCAGTAAAAGACTGGAATATATTGGCTTAACCATATTCATGGTAGCGATCTTTGCCCCCCTTTTACATCTTGTGCTATTTAAGCCTGGATTTGACCTGGGTTTGACCGGGCTCGAAAAGGTATTGACGTTTGCAGCTCTTTGCCTGCCTGCAATTGGAGCGGCTGTCGGCGGCATCCGTTCCCATTGGGAGCTGTCCCGAATCGCGAAACGAAGCGCCAACATGGCAACGAGTCTAAGAGAAGTTGAAGAATCATTCGATCTGGTCAACAGCTCAGAGTCTCTGGAAGCCATACTATTCAGGATTGATGACCTGATGAAATACGAGAATCAGGACTGGCTAATGCTGATGAGGCCAGCCAAGGTACACTATGTGCCTTAGGGATGAATTATAAAAAGTTTTGCCGATATGCTATAGTGTAATCACTACATCCAATCTGTAATCATGATGTATGGGAGCTGGGCATGGTCCGAACGCAGATACAACTTACAGAGGAGCAGGCGCGGGAATTGAAAAGATTGGCGAGGGAGAGGGACGTATCCGTGGCGGCGCTTATCCGTGAGAGCATTGATGAAGTTATACGTTCGCGGGGAACCCTCTCGAGGAATGAACAGGTAAGCAGGGCGCTGGCTGCCGTGGGCGCGTTCCGTTCCGGGAAGGGCGATATTTCCGATCGCCACGATGAGTACCTGGCGGAGATATACGCTGACCATCAGAGTTGAGCATTTTTATCGACACGTCGGCGTTTCTCGCGTTAATAGATGCCAGTGACCGGCATCATGCCTGGGCGAAAAAAACCTGGAAAGCGATATTGCTGGATGAGGAGCAACCAGTCAGCACAAATTATGTGCTCCTGGAGACGTTCGCCGTCGCGCAAAGCCGGCTTGGCCTCGCGGCCGCCAGAACCATGCAGGAGTCTTTTTTCCCCCTGATAACAATCCAGTGGATCGAGCAGAGCCTGCACGAGGCGGGGCTGGCGGCAGTGCTGATGGCGAGCCGCAAGAAACTCAGCCTCGTCGACTGCGTCAGCTTTGAAACGATGCGCCGCCTCGGCATCAACCGCGCCTTTACCTTTGACCGGCACTTCAAGGGTCAGGGCTATGTCTGTCTGCCTTGATCCCGACTCACTGATGACCACATCCTGTTGGGCCAGTTCTAGCTGCCGGCGCCGGTTTTAGCGCTCCGGGCCCTGTGTTATAATACGGACACATAGGATCCGGGCTGGCTGAAGATTGCCGGCGTTGGCATGCGGGTCCAAAATCCCTGTAAACCATGAAGATCTAGCCGGCCCTGGTGCCGGCGGTGTGTTTTGAGGGCACAGGGGACTCAAGCCAAACCCTGGCGCAGCCGATTGGCAGGGAAAGCGCGGGCGCATGGCGAAGCATTTAAGCCCGCCGGGCAGCCGGAAATATTTACGGTGCCTATGGCGGGCGGTTGCACTTTTAGGGCAGCACGAGACCTTTGGGCAGGTCTTATCCAGTATTCAGGGTGCAGAGTTTCGAGCTCGCGGAGTGAGGGAACAAAGGGCTTAGGGGGAGGATCGCTTAACCGGCGCCACATGCGCCACCTCAGGCGGCTTCTCCCATTGACGAAAAGGTGATGCGTCATGTTTGAACGCTTTACGGAGAGGGCCCGCCAGGTGGTAGTCCTGGCCCAGGAAGAGGCCCGTTCACTGAAACACAATTACATCGGCACCGAGCATCTGTTGCTGGGCCTGCTCCGGGAAGAAGAGGGCATCGCCGCGCAGGTGCTGACGACTCTCGACATCCATCTGGACGAAGTGCGCATGCAGGTGGCGCAGATCGTCGGTATGGGTGACGAGACGGCCGCCGGCCAGATCCCGTTCACGCCACGCGCCAAGAAGGTCCTGGAGCTGGCTCTGAGGGAAGCGCTGGCGCTGGGGCACAACTACATCGGCACCGAGCATATCCTCCTGGGGCTCATCAAGGAGAACGAGGGCGTCGCCGCCCGCATCATGCTCGAATTCGACGCCGATTCCGACAAGATCCGTACTGAGATCATGCGCAAACTCACCGGTTCAACCCGGCGCACACCGGCGCCGCAGGGCGATCAGAAAAAGCGCGTGAAACTGCTTGACCAGTTCGGCCGTAACCTGACAAAGCTCGCCCAGGAGGGCAAGCTCGATCCCGTGGTCGGCCGCGAGAAAGAGATCGAGCGCGTCATGCAGATCCTTTCCCGCCGCACCAAGAACAACCCGGTGCTCATCGGCGAACCTGGCGTGGGCAAGACCGCCGTGGTTGAAGGGTTGGCGCAGCGCATCTCCACTAACGATGTACCCGAACTTTTAAAGGGCAAGCAGATCTATACGCTTGACCTGGCTGCCCTGGTGGCCGGCTCCAAATACCGCGGCGAGTTTGAAGAGCGCCTGAAGAAAGTCATGAAAGAGATCGGCGAGCACGGTGAGATCATCCTGTTTGTGGACGAGCTCCATAACCTGGTGGGAGCCGGCGCCGCTGAAGGGGCCATCGATGCCGCCAGCATCCTGAAGCCGGCTCTGGCCCGCGGTGAGCTGCAGACCATCGGCGCCACTACCATCGAGGAATACCGTAAATATGTGGAGAAGGACGCCGCCCTCGAGCGCCGCTTCCAGCAGATCCGCGTCGAAGAGCCCAGCGAGGAAGACACGGAAGAGATCCTCCGGGGCCTCAGGGACCGTTACGAAGCCCATCACCGCATCAAGATCACCGATGAGGCGCTGAAGGCCGCAGCGAGGCTCTCCAGCCGTTACATCTCCGATCGTTTCCTGCCTGACAAGGCCATCGATGTCATCGATGAGGCGGCGTCGCGCATGCGCATCCGGACCATGACCGCCCCGCCGCAGTACCGTGAGCTGGAGGTCGAGATCGATTCCGTCCGGAAAGAAAAAGAAGCTGCGATCGAGGCTCAGGAATTCGAGAAGGCCGCCAATCTGCGCGACCAGGAGCGCAAGCTTTCCAACAAGAAACGCGAGCTGGCGGATGAGTGGAAGAACGACGAAGGCCGCGAGGTAGCTTCCATCGGCGAGGAAGAGATCGCCGACATCGTGTCCATGTGGACCGGCATCCCGGTGTTCAAGCTGACTGAGGGAGAGTCGCAGAAGCTGCTCCGCATGGAGGACGCTCTGCATCAGCGCGTGATCGGCCAGGACCAGGCGATCGCCGCTGTCTCCCGCGCCATCCGGCGCGCCCGGGCCGGCATCAAGGACCCGCGCCGGCCCACCGGTTCGTTCATCTTCATGGGACCCTCGGGTGTCGGCAAGACCGAGCTGGCCCGCACGCTGGCGGAGTTCCTGTTCGGCGATGAAGAAGCGATGATCCAGGTTGACATGTCGGAATACATGGAAAAGCACGCGGTCTCCCGCCTGGTGGGTTCGCCTCCGGGCTATGTCGGCTACGAGGAGGGCGGCCAGCTTTCCGAAGCCGTGCGCCGCAAGCCATATTCGGTGATCCTGCTCGACGAGATCGAGAAGGCGCATCCTGATGTGTTCAATATCCTGTTACAGATCCTGGAAGACGGGCGGCTCACCGATTCGCAGGGCCGCAGCGTCGACTTCCGCAATACCATTGTCATCATGACCTCCAACATCGGAGCCAAGACCATCTCCAAGGAGACCACACTCGGCTTCCAGCAAGCTGAAGAGACCGGCATGACCTATGACGAGATGAAGAAGAACATCATGGCCGAGCTCAAGAAGGTCTTCCGCCCTGAATTTCTTAACCGCGTTGACGAAGTGATCGTCTTCCACAAACTCGATCGCCAGAACATCAAGGAGATCGTCGATCTCATGATCGCCCGGGTCAGCCAGCAGCTGTCCGAGCGCGACGTGAACATCGAACTCACCGAGCCGGCCAAGGAGCTGCTGGCCGAAAAGGGATTCGATCCCGCGTTCGGCGCCCGGCCGCTGAGGCGCGCCATCCAGCAGTACATCGAAGACCTGCTGGCTGACGAGGTGCTCGCCGGCGCCATCCCCGACGGTTCCACCGTCCTTGTTGACCGCAAGGATGAGAACACCATCATGAAGCTGCTCGCCCCGAAGCCGAAGCCGCAAAAGGAGCTGATCGGCGCTCCTGGTGAAAGCCCCGAGGGCACACCGCGCCCGGATGACGAAGGTTCGTAGCCTTTTCTTCTGCGGCGAGTGCGGCCACGAGTCCGCTAAATGGCTCGGGCATTGCCCGGGCTGTGGCAGCTGGAACAGCTTCATCGAGGAAAGGATCGATCGCCGGTCCGTTGACCCGGCGAAGATCAGGCAGGTCGAGCCGCAACGCCTCGGCGAAATCGAAACCGGCAACGGCGAGCGGATCCTGACCCGCATTTCCGAACTGGACCGGGTCCTGGGCGGAGGCATCGTCCCGGGTTCCCTGGTGCTGGTTGGTGGCGAACCGGGCATCGGCAAAAGCACCTTGCTGTTGCAGGTGCTGGCCAATCTCTGTGGTTCCCACCGGGTCTTGCTGGTATCAGGCGAGGAGTCAGCGGCGCAGGTGAAACTGCGCGCCGAACGGCTGCTGGGCGATGTGTCTCGGGTGGAGATACTGCCGGAGACGAACGTCGATGTCGTGACATCGGCACTCCGGAAGGCCAAGCCGGAGATGGTCGTGGTCGACTCAGTGCAGACGCTCTACAACGACGAGATCGCCTCGGCGCCGGGTTCCGTGAGCCAGGTGCGCGAAGCCGCGGCGAGGTTGATGCGGATCGCCAAGGAAGATGGAGTCACCGTCTTTCTGGTGGGTCATGTCACCAAGGACGGCGCCATCGCCGGGCCGCGGGTGCTGGAGCACATGGTCGATACAGTGCTGCAGTTCGAGGGCGACCGGAATCTGACTTACAGGGTTTTGCGTTCGGTGAAGAACCGTTTTGGTTCCACCAACGAGATTGGCATCTTCGAGATGCATGAGACCGGCCTGCAGGTGGTGGAGGATCCCTCCGCGCTGTTTCTGGAGGAAGGTCAGGGCAGCTCCGGCTCGTCGATCCTGGCGGCGCTGGAGGGCAGCCGGGCGTTGCTGGTTGAGGTGCAGTCGCTCGTTGCGGGCAGCGGCGTCAGTAATGCCCGCATGGTGCCGGTCGGCATCGAACGGGGCCGCCTGGCGATGATCTCGGCGGTTTTGGACCGCCGCGCCGGTCTCAACCTGGCGGGTAATGATATTTTTGTGAACGTGGCCGGCGGCGTCAGGGTTGAGGAACCGGCGGCGGACCTGGCCGTAGCGCTGGCGATCGCCTCCGCGCACCGCGACCGGGCGCTCAGGGCCAGGACCGCGTGTTTCGGCGAACTGAGCCTCACCGGCGACCTCAGGTACTGCCTGGGAGCGGAGCGCCGCATCGATGAGGCGGCCAAGATGGGCATCGAAGTTGTGGTGTTGCCGGAGAAGAATGCAGCAGCATTAGGGAAGAATTACGCGGGAGTTGAACTTGTGGGAGCCCGCAATCTGTCAGCGGCGCTGGCAGCGGTTTTTGCTTAACAAAAGCGGCCCGGGAGGCGCATGGTTGATTCATTAGGTGACCTGCGGTTGGACAAAAGGCTGGTCGAAGCCTTATATTTATTAGCACCGGGCACACCGCTGCGCGAGGGCATCGACAGTATAATCCGTGCCAAGACGGGGGCGCTGATCGTCCTGGGAGACGAGGATGAAATCTCTTTCCTCTTCTCCGGAGGTATCAGGCTGGAGACGGAATTCACCCCGAATCTGCTGTACGAGCTCGCGAAGATGGACGGGGCGACGATCCTTAACCGGGGCGTCAGCCGGATCCATTGGTCGAATGTCCAGCTGATGCCGGATGCGACCATCGAGTCCAGTGAGACAGGAACCCGGCACCGGACCGCCGAGCGGGTAGCCAAGCAGACCGACTCGCTGTGCATCTCCATCTCGCAGGACCGCGATCTGGTGAGCATCTACGTGGATGAACTCAAGTATGTGCTCACGGATATCCGGCTGCTGCTCAGCGAGGCGAATCAGGCGCTGCAGACTCTGGAGCGTTACCGCGCCCGGCTGGATCAGGTGGCCGACAATCTGACGGCGCTGGAGTTTGAGGATGCGGTCACGCTGCATGACGTCGTGGGTGTCATCCAGCGTTACGAGATGGTGGCCCGGGTGGCTACTGAAGTTGAGAGATACTTGATCGAGCTGGGCGTCGAAGGGCGTCTGATCGCGATGCAGCTCGAAGAGATGTTGACGGGCGTGGCCCGGGACCGGGCAGCCCTGTTAAAAGATTATCTGCCAGGCAAGGGGCCCAGCCTGGAGGTGGCGGAATCGAGAATCGCCGCCATGACCGCTGACGGATTGTTCGATCCGGAAGCGGTCGCCAAGGTGCTGGGATACCGGCGCAAGGCAAAGACAGCAGAGGTGCGCATGGCGCCACGCGGTTACCGCATCCTGGCGAATATTCCCAGGTTGCCGGTGGGTGTTATCACCAGGATCGTGGAGCAGATGGGCACGCTGAAAGCGGTCATGCTGGCAGATGAGGATCAGCTGGTCGCAGTCGAGGGCGTGGGCCGGGTGAGGGCCCGCGAGATCGCCGAGGGGCTGGTGCAGATGCGCGAGCTGGCCCTGGCGGAGAAATACAGTTTTCGTTAGTCAGGGGCTGCGGCCGGGCTGCTTGCCGGGAGGAAGGCGAGCACGAGCATGCCGGCGGCGGCACGGGTGAAATGTTTTGCAACAGGAAGGGAGGTCTGACCGCATGGCCTATAACGTGGGAGACAAGGTCGTCTATCCGCACCATGGCGCAGGCACGGTTGTAAAGAAGGAAAGACGCGATGTGCTGGGACAGAAGCGCGAGTACCTGACGATTCAGATTTTGCACAACGACATGACGGTCATGGTACCCGTGGATAGCGCTGACAGAGCAGGGCTGCGCAAGGTGATAGCCAAGAACGACGTCAACGAGGTGTTGGCGGTGCTCCGTCAGGACGAGACCAAGATGCCCAAGAACTGGAACCGCCGTTTCAAGCACAACCGGGAAAAGCTGAAGACCGGCGACATCTTCGAGGTGGCCGAAGTAGTCCGGAACCTTTCGATCCGCGAGAGCGAAAAGGGACTTTCCACCGGCGAGAAGCAGATGTTCAACCGGGCGAAGAAGATTCTGGCCAGCGAGCTGATGTATGCCCGCGGCCTTGACGAGACCGCCGCCGACAAATTCCTCGACGATACGCTGAAGGAACTGAAGCCGACCGTCGGCGCCCGCAAGATGGATGATGGACCTTAAAGCGGAAAAATGAACGTGAACCGGATTATCAGCCGCCGGCGCCTCCTCGGGCCGGCGGTTTTTTTGCAGGAAAAAGGCCGGGGCACAGGAAACAGGTAGGCTGGTGATTCAATGGGATTAGCTATCATCATAGCCGCCGGCGGTGTCGGCAGCCGCATGGGCCAGAATTCTTCCAAGCAGCTCATGGAACTGGCCGATGTGCCGGTCCTGGCCCGCACCATCGGCATCTTCGATCCGCTGGATGCGGTCGAGGAGATCGTCATCGCCATCGATCAGAAGGACATCCTGCATTGCCGGATGGAGGTCGTCGATAAATACGGCTTCAGCAAGGTGAAGGCGGTGGTGCCTGGCGGCGCCAACCGGGCGCTGTCGGTCAAGGCAGCCCTTGGTATGCTGGGTGACGGCATCGATCTCGTCGGGGTCCATGACGGTGCCCGGCCGTTGTTCCCGGCGTCGCTGCTGGAGGCTGGCTTGCGCGAACTTGATGATGCCGGACTCGACGGTGTGGTCTTTGCCCTGCCGGTCACAGATACCGTCAAGGAAGCTGAGGCTGGCTCCGGGTTGATCACCGGGACGCCTGACCGTTCCCGGCTCTGGGCGGCGCAGACGCCGCAGATTTTCCGCCGGGAAGCGCTGGAAAAGGGCTACGCAGCTAAAGCCGCCGAGCTGGAAAAGGCCACCGACGATTCCTACTTGGTCGAGCGCGCCGGCGGCCGCGTCAAGGTGATTGCTGGCAGCCGCGAGAACATCAAGCTGACGGAGCCGCTGGACGTGCTGTTTGCAGAGGAGATTTTGCAGCGAAGGGAATTAGGGGGACACATTACTTAATTCCCTTTATCATGTTATGAAGCGAGTGTAACTGAATTAAGTAATGTGTCCCCCTAATTCCCAGGGAGCTGAATGAAACTTAGAACGGGCATAGGCATCGACGCTCACAGATTTGAGGCGGGTCGGCCGCTGATGCTGGGCTGCGTCGAAGTCGAGCATGAGCTGGGACTGGCCGGCCATTCCGATGCCGATGTCCTGTCGCATGCGATAGCGGACGCGCTGCTGGGCGCGGCGGGCCTGGAAGACATCGGGCACTATTTTCCTGACAGTGATTTTGCCTGGAAGGATCTGGCCGGCGATGACCTGCTTGGGCGGGTGGCCGACCTGCTCAGGGAGAGCGGCTGCCGCATCGGCAACATCGACGCGGTGGTGGCCTGTGAGGAGCCGAAAGTGGCGCCCCACCGCGAGCGCATGCGCCATGCGGTGGCCGAGGCGCTGGGCGTAGAGCTGACTGCTGTCACTCTGCGCGGGACTACCACTGAGGGCATGGGATTCACCGGCCGCAGTGAAGGCATCGCGGCTTTTGCGACATGTTTGTTAGAATGCGGGGAAGAATAAAAGTCAGGGATTGTAATCCGCGACGGGGAGAATGAAATATGTACGCCATAAATTTTTATTCCCACTTCTATGACGACCAGCTCCGGCACCGACGCAAGACTGCCACGGTACGCCTGGGCGATAAAAGCCATAAATACAAGAAGGGGCAGCTGGTCTGGATCACCATCGGCCGCAAGTACGGCCCGCGGCAGAAGCTGTTCACCGCCATCATCGATAGCGTCGAGGTCAAGCCGATCGACGATCTCAGCCCGCGGGACGTGGAACGCGAGAATCCGGAATTCCGCCGCGTTGACGAAGTAGTGCATCTATTAAGCCAGGTCTATAACCGGCCGGTGACTTTGCAGGACACCGTGACCGTCATCCATTTCTCGGATGTGGCCGAGTAGCTCCGGCGAGACCCCCGGGCCGGTACGGGTGCGGTTTGCTCCCAGCCCAACGGGTACGCTGCACGTCGGTTCAGCCCGGACGGCACTCTACAACTATCTGTTCGCGCGGCACTTCGCTGAGGGAACGCTGGTGTTGCGCATCGAAGACACCGACGCCGCCCGCTCCAGCCGTCAGTTCGAAGAATCGATCATGGCCGATCTGGACTGGCTGGGCCTCCACTGGGATGAAGGACCGGACAAAGGCGGCGATTTCGGCCCTTACCGCCAGAGCGAGCGCGCCGAGGCTGGCAGCTACCGGGCTGCAGCCGAGCGCCTGCTGACCGAGCGCAAAGCCTACTATTGTTTCTGTTCCCAGGAACGGCTCGAGAATCTGAAGAAGGAATGCCTGGCCCAGGGTGAGATGCCCCAGTACGACCGCGCCTGCGTCGACATCGCGCCCGATGAAGCGGCGGCGCGGATGGCGGCCGGCGAGCCGGCCACCATCCGCTTCCGGGTGCCGGGCAAACGCCAGGTGACGGTCGCCGACCTCATCCACGGCCACACCGCTTTTTCCACGGACGTCCTGGGCGATTTCATCATCCTGCGTTCCGATGGGGGCGTCTCATATAATTTCGCCGTGGTGGTGGATGATATCGCCATGGAGATCACGCATGTGATCCGTGGTGAGGACCATCTCACCAACACCGCCCGCCAGGCGCTGGTCTTTGAAGCGTTGGGTCACGAGCCGCCCGCCTTCGCTCACCATTCGCTGATCATGGGCCCGGACGGCGGCAAGCTCTCCAAGCGGCACGGTGCTACTTCCGTAGGTGACTTCCAGCGAATGGGCTACCTGCCCGGCGCCATCGTCAACTACCTGGCATTGCTTTCATGGTCTCCTGAAGGCGAGGAAGAAAAGCTCTCGCTGGAAGAGATGGGTCGCGATTTCGACCTGCGGCGCGTCTCCAAGTCGCCGGCGATCTTTGACATCGCCAAGCTCAACTGGCTCAACGGCCTGTACATCAGGGAACTGGACGCGGAGGCGCTCAGCGCCGCGGCGGAGCCGTTCCTGGGTGATGCGGCGGCGGCCCTGAGCGGCGCGCAACTGGCGATCGCCGAGGCGGCGGTGCAGACATCACTGGTGACCCTCGCTGATGCCGGGCCGCTGGTGAGCCTGTTCTTCCAGGCCGATCCGCTCGATCGGGGCGGCGAGGCCGCCGAGATCCAGGACGACGCCGGACGGCGGGTGCTGGCCATGGCCGCCGAGCGGCTGCCGGAATTGCCGGACGCGGTGGATCAGGGCAGCGAGCAGGCCGGACCGCTGCTCGATGCCGCGCGCACTTTCATCAAGTCTTTGAAGGACGCCTGCAAGGCGGAAGAGATACCGCCCAAGCGCCTGTTTCGCACCCTGCGCATCGCGCTCACCGGGCGCACCTCCGGCCCTGAGCTGCCGTTCCTGCTGGCGGGACTGGGCCGTGCAACGGTGGCAGAACGGCTGCAAGCGGCGAGTGAGTTCGCCGGCTCCTGATTTTTCGTTTATCATTCTCAAAGGCGCACGCCGCGCAAATCAATTATTTGGAATCCGAAATATGTCCTTGATCATTTACAACACGTTGACCCGCAAGAAAGAAGAGTTCACTCCCCGCGATGAGGGGAAGGTGGGCATCTATGTGTGCGGGCCGACCGTTTATGGCTATGTGCACGTAGGCAACGCCCGGCCTTATGTCTTCTTCCTGGTCCTGGAACGATATTTAAGGCACCTGGACTACGAAGTGACGCTGGTGGAGAACCTGACGGACGTCGACGACAAGATCATCGTCCGCGCCGCCGACGAGGGCACCACCGCCGACGAAATCGCCAGTACTTATTCTGACGCCTATATCGAGGACACCGGCCGCCTCGGCCTGGGGCGTCCCGAAATCGAGCCCAAGGCCACCGAGCATATCGATGAGATCGTGGCGCTCTGCGAGCAGCTGGTGGCGGGCGGCATGGCCTACGAGACCGGCGGCAGCGTGTATTTCCGCGTGGAAAAGTTCCCGGGCTACGGCAAGCTTTCCGGGCAGAAAATCGATCAGATGAAGCACTTGGAGCCGGTTCGCGACGGCGAGGCCAAGGAAAGCCCGCTCGACTTCGCCATCTGGAAGGCGGCCAAGCCGGGCGAGCCCAGCTGGGAGAGCCCCTGGGGCGCCGGGCGTCCGGGTTGGCACATCGAGTGCACGGCGATGTCGTGGAAGTATCTGGGTGAGAGTTTTGATATTCACGGCGGCGGGCGCGACCTGGTCTTCCCGCATCACGAGAACGAGGTCGCCCAGGCTGAAGCGGCCACGGGCGCCGGCTTTGTGCGCTACTGGATGCACAATGGCATGATCACCCGCAAGGAAGAGAAGATGAGCAAGTCCATCGGCAACATCTTCACGCTGCGGGAATTCCTCAAGGAGTACGATCCGCGGGTGCTGATCATCTTCTTCGTCAGCTCTCACTACCGCAGCCCGATCGAGTTTTCAACCAGCAACCTGAACGAAGCAAAGGCTCAACTAGAGCGTTTGATCAACTGCTTCTGGAAGGTGGAGAACGTGATTGGCGATCTCGATCCAGGCGCCAGCGGCAGCGAGAGCGAAAATGCGGTGCTGCAGGCAGCCCTCGACCGCTGCGAGTCTGTCTTCCATGAAGAGATGCTTGATGACGTCAATACCGCCGGGGCGCTGGCCGCTGTCTTTGGCCTGGTCCGGGCGGTCAACGAATATGCGGAAGCGGCGTCCGTCTCCGGCAAGGCCGATGCAGAACTGCTGGGTGAGGCCCGCGATCTGCTCGCGGGGCTGCTGTTCATCCTGGGAATCGAGATCGCCGAGGCTGATTTCTCCGACACCGGGCTGGAGCAGGAGCTGCTGGAGCTGGTCGAGATCCGGGAAAAGGCCCGCCGGGACGGCGATTATGCCGCCGCCGACGCTGCCCGCGACAAGCTGGCCGCCGCCGGATATGAGGTGCGCGACACGCCTCAGGGGCCCAAGCTCGTCAGGAAAGCGTAAATGGCCGGTCATAAGATCGCTCCGGAACGGGCCGGCCACCTGGAAGGGCGGGTGCGGCGGTTTCTGATGCCCCCGGAAAAGATCCTCGCGGACCTCCACCCGCGCGCTGACGAGACCTGGGCGGAGATCGGGGCCGGCACTGGTTTTTTCGTTATCCCTCTTGCCTCGCGCGTTGAAAAGGTTTATGCGCTCGACGTGAGCGAACAGATGTTGACGCTGCTCCGCGACAACCTCAAAACCAACCAGACAAGCAACGTCGAGGCGTTGCAATCGGCAGAAAGCCTTCTGCCGCTGCCGGATGCGAGCGTCGATGCGGTGCTGCTGGCCATGGTGCTCCATGAAGTCGACGAACCGGAGAAATTCCTCGCGGAAGTATCGCGCATCACGCGTCCCGACGGCCGGCTGCTGGTCCTCGAATTCACCCAATCGGGCTCTTTCGGGCCGCCCAAAGGCCATCGATTGACCAGGCAGCAGATGGATGACTGGGCCGCGGCGGCCGGCTACGGCCAGTCCCGCACCTGGAACCGGCCGCGGCGTCTGCTCGGCTGGAAGTATTTCGATCTTCTCGGCCTTGAGTATCTGAAACCGGCCTAGCTCGATGTCAGCGACCCCCGGGGGGGGGGTCTTGACAACAGCCCGGACTGTTGACAGGATTGATGAAATTTCTTATGTTGCGGAGAGTGAGATGCACCGGATCCAAGCCAGCGCGCACGCCAAAGAAATTTCCCGGGCGAACCGGACCCTCGTTTTCATCCTGCTGATGCTGTCAGCGATGCTGGTATCCTCATGCGCCGAAAAAACCACCTCCGAACTTATCGATCAATTAGCGAGCGGCGACACCCAAGGCAGAAAAGACGCCGCCACTCAACTGGGGGAGGCGGATGATCAGACAGCAGTGGCGCCTCTGATCACAGCTCTCGATGATAAGGATCTCAGTGTCCGCGTCAGGGCGGCTGGCGCCCTCGGCCACTTAAAGGATCCCGCGGCGGTCGCTCCCCTGTCCCTGCATCTGGTGACGAAGGATGACACCACCGGAGAACTGACCAGAGCCGCGGCCCTGGCTCTGCAGGAAATCGGCGACCCCCGCGCTCTCGACTCCTTGATGGCGGTTGTGGGAGTGGCCGGAGGTGGCCAGGGCGCGGTAAAATCAGCCATTCAAAGCTTCGGCGCTGCCGCCATTCCATCCGCGGTGGTCCAGGTCATGAACAGCACCGGCTCAAGTGCCCAGGCAGCGGAAATACTGGCAGGAATCGGCGCCCCGGCTGTTGACGCGATAGCGCCCTATCTGGTTAGCGACAACCCCAGCGTATGCGTAAAAGCCCTTGATTTGCTGGGAAAAATAAAAGATCCCCGAGCGGCGGGGCCGATCGCATCACTTTTATCCAGCGACAATCCCACGGTTTGGGCCAGCGCCTCAAAGGCTTTGGGGGCCATGGGCGCGCCCGCCGTTGACGCATTGTTAGTGGCGCTGACTACCGGCAGCGATAACGGCCGGATCCAGGCAGCCGCTCTGCTTGGCACGATCAGGGACCCGAGAGCGGTTGACGCTTTGGCCGCGACCCTGGCGCATGGAAATCCCGCGGTCCGCAAGAGCGCTGTCAATGCCCTGGGGTTTATTCATGACGCGCGCGCCGTCCCGTCTCTGATCACGGTGCTGGGCGATCAGTCGGAGGATGTCAGATGGGCCGCCGCGGATGCGCTGGTCGCCATGCCATCGGGCACCGAGAGCCTGGTGGCCGCCATCAACAGTTACAGCCTGGAAGTGATTGCCGGCGCCTACCAGTTTTATATCAGGAAGGGCATACCAGGTTCTGAGCCGGTGCTCAACGATGCACTCGACAGCTTCGGTTACGTGACCATGGCTGAGGATTATCTCAATTGTGGTAATGATAAACTGGAAAGCGCCGCGGAGGCTTGGGCGAGCCGAAATGGATACCGGATCACACATACGTGGGGTTCCGCTACCGGTCCGCAATGGGGCAGCGGTTAAGAGTTTCCTGAAATTATCTGATCATCTGGCTCACCACCAATGATCTGCATCATCGACGGTTACAATGTCATGCATGTCATCGAGGAGGGGGCCGGCATCGCTGCTGGCGACCTCGATGAGAAACGTAACCACTTCATCGAGATGGTGGTCAGCCATGCGGCAGTGACGGGTGACGAGACCACGATCGTGTTTGACTCCCATGGCGCTAAAAGTCCTGCACTTCATGAGATTCCCGGATCTGCTGTCAAGATCGTCTTTGCTTCGGCTGCCGAGAGCGCGGACATCCTCATCGGTAAACTGGTGCAGCAGAGCCTGGCAGGTTCCCAGAAGCGTATCCAGGTGATCAGTGCCGATTGGGAGGTGCAGAAGGGCGCTATGCAGGCCAGGGTGGAGCGTATCCCGCCGCGCCACTTCATCGCCGAAATAAAAGATTTTAAAAAGAATTTACATGAAGGGCTTGCAAAAAATCGCGAAATGGGTAGAATCCGCTGGAAGCTTGAACATAAACTTGATGTCGAGACTTTGCGGAAACTGGAACAGATGAGGCGGAAAAAGGATGAGGGCGGCCACTGAGGGCCGCGAGGGCAGGCGAAGGTCGCGGGGGGCACTCAGGCTCAGGCGGAAGGTTTTGGCCGGAAAGCGGCGAAAACCGCCCGCAGACGGTAATCCCGGCAATCCGCCTATTGGCGGAAGAAGGGGGAGGATGTCTTGAGAACCGCAACAGCCAGCAGAAAATCAAAACCAGCTCGCAGGAACCCCAAGTACGAGCAGCGTCCGTCAGTCCATGAGGAAATCCCTAAGCCTACACCGCAGGATGAGGATTTGGCCCTTTTAGAGGAAGCTCGCTCATCGGGCCGCATCGAAGCTTATGAAAGGCTGATCTCCAAGTACCAGGGTTTTGTGAAGCTCAAGGCCAGTTCGTATTTCATGTCCGGCGGCGACACCGATGACCTGGTGCAGGAAGGCCTGGTCGGCCTTTACAAGGCGATTCGTGACTATCGTGACGATCGCGAGGCCTCGTTCCGCAGCTTTGCCGAGCTATGCATCACCCGCCAGATCATCACCGCCATCAAGACGGCCTCACGGCAAAAGCACGTGCCGCTGAATAGTTATCTTTCCCTGAATTACTCCCCTGGGTCGCACGAGGACGGGGAATGTTCGCTGGGCGACATCCTGCCGGGTTCGCCGGTATACGATCCCCTGAATCAGGTGATCAGTTCCGAGGAGCTGGCCAGCCTGAAAGACTGTCTGATGCGGCTGCTCTCCGATCTGGAGACCAGCGTTCTCAGGCTTTATCTGGAAGGGCGCTCCTACGAGCAGATCGCCGGCAAGCTCACCTGCGATACCAAGAGTGTGGATAACGCCCTGCAGCGCATCAAGCGCAAGGTAGACCTGCACCTGCAGAGCCGGCAGGTTTATCTGTAAGAAATCAGCCGCCGGGCGCGGCGGCGCAGAATACGGACTTCCAGAGACGCCCATCCGGGCGTCTCTTGTTTTATAATGTTGCTTCCCACGTTCCATGCTATTCCCCCAAGCCGGTGTAGCTCAGTTGGCTAGAGCAGCTGATTTGTAATCAGCAGGCCACGGGTTCGAATCCTGTCACCGGCTCCAGGTTTTTGCCATCATGCGCCGAACTAAGTTATTTGACGTGATTGCCGACATTTCAGAAAATCTTCGGGAGGGGGAGGCATGGGTGAGCGGGACGAGAATTCGCTGGACGAGCGCATGGGGCGCATCGAGGGTGATCTGGACGAGATCAGGATCGCCCTGTGGCAGATAAGTAAAAAACTGGAAAGCCTGAAGCCGGAGGTTTCCCGGCCCGAGGCAGCCCAGCCCGCTAAACCAGTCCTTCCTCAACTGCCGGATACACCCGCGCCGCCCAGGATCACGTCATCACCGGAGCGGCGTGAGGCGAAACGTGCCAGGCGCACACAACCACAGCCAGCGGAGTCACAGGTTTCGGCAGCGGCGCCCATCCAACCGGCCATGAACCCGGTCAGGCAGCCGATGCCGGTGCCATCGCTTGACGGGTCGACCACCGCGGGGAGCGGCGCGCCGCCCAGCTTCAGGCTCCCGAAGGTTGTCTATTCCTCTAAATTCTGGTTCAACATCATCGGTATCGCACTGGTGTTGCTGGGGGTGGTCTTCCTCTACAAATATTCCGTAGACCAGGGATGGATCAATTCGCAGATGAAAGTCGCTTTTGGCATGGCGATCGGCGCGATCCTGCTGATCCTCGGGCTTTTCCTGCATGGCCGGCAACGCCTCTTCAGCCAGATGATGGTGGGGGCGGGCATCGCCGTTTTTTACATTACCGGGTATGCGGCTTATCAAGTTTATGAACTCATCCCGCGCTATGAGATCGCCGTGGCCTGGATGAGCGCTGTGACGCTGGCCGCGTTCGTGCTTTCCGTGCAACAGAACGAACAGGTACAGGCACTGGTAGCAACCATCGGCGGCCTGGCCACCCCCTTCCTGATGCATCAGGGGGTCACCTCGAAATGGTCCATGGTCCTTTATGCCTGCCTGGTGCTCACCGGCTCCGTGGCTGTGCATTTCTACAAGGGCTGGCGGCCGCTGTTATGGGTCTCGGTAATCGGGGGCTGGCTGACGCTGCTTTTCATCTATGTCATCGATGTCGCCGGCTACCACGGGTTGACGCGCGGCGACAAAATGGGACTTCAGGCAGGCGTCATCTTTGCGGTCCTGTCATTCTGGGTGGCGCCGGTCGTGCGGGAGCTGCTATCGGCGCGCAACCCGGTCAGCTGGCCGCGGCCGCCCGTCGTCTCCGCCAAGGCCAGATTTGCCGATTTTGAAGGCGCTATGAACCGGCATGTGCATGCCTTGTCGATTTCCACACCATTTCTGGCGCTCTTCTTCACCCGAAATATCTGGCACCTCACCAACAAGGAATGGGGCTGGATCACGTTAGGCGCGTCCGCCCTTCTGGGCCTCGCTTTCCTTGCCCTGTATTCACAGGAAGAGCTGAAACGGCTGGCCTACACCCAGGCGCTGGTCGACCTGGCACTGCTTACCATGGCACTGGGCCTCATCCTGGATGGGGACGCCCGTTTCATCGCCATCACCGCGGAGGCTACCGCCCTCCAGTTCGCAGCCTGGAAGCTCAAGGACAGGTTGATGCTGGCCATCGCGCACTCATACTACGTGTTCCTCGGCGTCTGGCTGTTCGAAAAAATGATAGTTGAGAGCGCCAGCGGGACCGCCGTCCTCAACGCGCAGGCGCTTTCGGAACTGTTCTTCATCGTCGCGGTGGCGGCAGTTTCTTTCCTGCTGGAACACCGGACACTGAGATATGTGTATCAGCTGGCCGCCTACGGCGCGTTGCTGGCCATCTTCCTGCGGGAGTTCTCCGATCTGACGAACGGCCAGGCCTATGTCACCGTTTCCTGGGGCATTTGCGCCGTAGCATTGCTGACCGCGGGAATTATCTGGGCTGATAATAACTGGCGCCTGGTGGCGCTCATCACGCTGTTCACTGTTGTGGGAAAACTGATCCTTGTCGACCTCGCATCGGTGAAGGCGATCTGGCGGGTGCTGCTGTTCATCGGATTCGGCGCTCTTTTCCTGGTGCTCAGCTATTTCTTCCAGTCGCTGTGGAAACCGCCGGCGCGGCCCGGTGACAGTGCGACCGATCGAAAAACGTCACCAGACCAAACCTCTGGGGGCCCGATGCCCGGGGGACAGGCGCCGGCCTGAAATCCGGATGAAGCGGAAATGAAAAAACCGTGGATCACGGCCCTGATCCTCGGGCAGTTAATTATCACAGCTACCGCGATCGCGGTTTACCTGACGGTGCGCGAGCCGGCAGTAGACGGGCAAACGGCAGCCGAAGAGACTGCGAAGCCATTTCTTTTTAGCAGCGGCGCGCCGCCATCACAGCCAGTCACCCGCGCTAATGTCGGGCGCACTGGCTACTACGATTCCCCGGAGCCATTACAGCCGCAATCGGTCAAATGGCAAGTGAATAATCTCGGCGCCGGCAATCAGGTGATTGCGGGGGAGGCGGCCTATTTCTGTACTGGTTTTGGCCTGGTTGCCGCGGTCGACAAAGTGACGGGCGCCGAGCGATGGAAGTTTCAGGTACCGCGCAAGATCATGTCGGATCCCGTGATCGCTGGCGACACTTTGTATTTCTGCTTCGATGGCATCTATGCGCTCAATGCTTCCCTGGGAGCGGTCAAGTGGAAGTACGACGCGCCTTTCGATTCGGAATGGACCGGCTTGATCGCGGACACCAGCGCTGTTTACTTTATCAGCGGTAAAATTGTGAGAGCTCTCGACGCGGCCACCGGCACTCTCTTATGGACTTACCCCATCGCCAGCGAAAAACATCACACAGATCTGGCGCTGGCGGATGGCAGGCTGTTCGTCGGCGGCCTGGGGGCGGAAGACGGCGGCACCCATTCACTATTCGCGGTTGATGCGAAAACGGGCCAGGAGCTGTGGCGTTTTAGCTCCCCGGAAGGCATTGCGACCACCCCGGTAGTAGCTGATGGAACAGTTTTTATTAGCTCTTATCAAGTAAATCGTCCCGCAAGTGATCCGCGGACGCCGCCGCCGGAATTCGGCCATGGCGCCATTCACGCGCTAAATGCCAGCGACGGCAAGGAAATCTGGAGCAGAGAGGCCGCCGACGGTGACCTGTTCAGGCTGGGACGGCCGCTCGCGGTAGCCGGTGGGCTGGTGTTAGTGGTCCGGCAGCCGTACAAACAGGAGCCTCATGGTTCGCCCGGATATATCCAGGCGCTCGATGCCAGCAACGGCGATGTGGTCTGGAATCTGGAGGCGAGTGATGTGCAGACCTCTCTTTCCGTAGCGGGAAAAAATGTTTATGCGGTTATGGGCCTCTGGGCGCCGGGCAGACAACCGGCGATTTCGCATCTGTATGCGATCGACGCGGCTACCGGAAAACCCAGGTGGGCCGCCGACACCAATCTGACCCCATCGGCCAGCGGCGAGATTTCGCTCAGCGATGGCGTCATATACCTTTCCGCGGACGGGCTCAAGGCTCTCTCCTGATCATGCCATTCATATACCTAAAATCATGAAAAGGATACAATCGTCATGAAGAAGACCAGCGTCATAGCGGTCGCTTTGCCGTTGCTGATCGCGGGCACGCTGCTGCTGTATTTCGCATTTACCCACGAGACCGCGCCAGCGCCCGCTGGCGATGGTTACACCGATCTGAAACTGACCGGCGATTTCGACCGGAAATGGGCGTACAAGGAATCGCGGGAGCCGGTGTCGGAAATGGTTGCCTCTGGCAATACGGTTTTTGCCACGCTTGATGGCGTTACTGCTATTGATGCTGAGAGTGGCGAGCAACTCTGGTCATCGCCGAAGCACCCAAATTCGCGAATTGCGGTTGGCGACGGTCTGCTTGCCGTAGCGGAGGCAGATGGCAATCTCAGCGCTTTTGATGCGGCAACCGGTGAACTGAAGTGGCAAGCATCTGGTTTTAATATTGGCCCAAGAGCGGTGGCCGTTTCAGGCGATCTTGTATTCGCCAGCCTGTCTGATGGTCGTAACTCCTCATCATCATTAATCGCCTATGACAACTTGGGTAAAGAGGCCTGGTATAAACTCTATGGCGCCCGCATCAAAGAGATCGGCGTTGTCGGAAACACACTGTTTGTGGTGACCGAAGGCGGATCCGATTTTTCGCAGCGGAAAAGTTACCTGGAAACCTACGACCGGGTAACCGGCGCTGAGAAGTGGTCTTTTCCCACGTTTGGGATGGGGATCGTCGCCACGAGTGGCAGTGGTCGCATCTTTGTTGCCAGCGAATCGGGTTTATCAAACGGCAGCATGATCCTTACGGCCCTCGACGCCGAGACCGGCGCCACCATCTGGCAGAATTCAGATCACGATTTTACGAATCCGCTGATGGCGAACGACCGGCTTTTCGTGGGCAGCGTTGACAATCGTTCTCCGGCGATTTTGCTGGCGCTGGATCCGAAGTCCGGGAAAGAGCTTTGGACGTGCGGGCTCCCGGACGCAGAGGCGGCGCAAGCGCCAGCGACGGTCGCCAGCGGACTCGTTTTTTTTACGGGTCAGGGAACGATCAACGCGGCAGACTTCGAGACTGGCCAGCTGAGGTGGAGAGCGCGGTTGGGTGGTTCGGTGCGGGTTCTGCCCGTCGTGACAGACGATTCGCTGTGCTTCACTTACGGAGATTCGCGCACGGTTTATGCATTGATGCTGCCCAAAGTCGAATAGCTAGGCTGATAAAGGACATCTTGCCTTTCATAGAGGCACCTTAACGGGGATAATAAGGCATGGACCGGTTCCCTGAGAGCAAGCGCGGGATGACAGCGCGTCCGGCAAAGCCCAAACCTCCGGACTGGCGGCAACGCTTTTTGATCATCGGGGCCATGCTGGCGGCAGCACTGGTCACGGCAGGTGTGGCCATATCCGCAACGCGCGGCGCCGGGGACGGCGAGCGGCCCAGGGGCGCCGCCGGTAAGACTACCTCTACCAGCATGGCGGGCATCGCGGTGTCGGCTTCCATCGGTACGCCGGCCGATGGCCAGCTGGTCAATCAGCTATATGCGGTCGCCGCCATCACAGAACAACCACATCTCTTCGATACATCAACAACTGCAGCCGCGCCATCAGGCGCTCTGGCCGGCCGCACCATCACCATCGACGCGGGCCATGCGACCAACCCCGATCTGGGGTACGAGGCCACCGGCCCCGGCTCCAGCGAGACGAAGGTCAAGGATCCGGGCGGCACCAGCGGGGCGGTCACCGGCCAGCCGGAGAACGCCGTCAATCTGGCGATTGCCATCGCTCTTAAAGAGCAACTCGAGGCCGCGGGTGCGAATGTGGTGATGACCCGTGCGGGCGATACCTTCGATGGTGGCAACATCGAACGCGCTCAGATCGCCAACAACGCCGGGTCCGACCTGTTCATCCGGATCCATTGTGATGGTTCCACCAGCCAGGGCACTCACGGCGCGAGCACGCTTTATCCCGCGTCCATCCCCGGCTGGACTGACGACATCTATGCTGCCAGCCGGCTGGCGGCCCAATCAGTGCAGGCGGGATTGACCGCCGCAACCGGCGCCTTGGACAACGGCATCGTCGAGCGTTCCGACATGACCGGCTTCAATTGGGCCGATGTGCCCGCCATCCTGGTGGAGGTGGGTTATCTCACTAATCCGGCTGAAGACCGCGCCCTGGCTTCGGCTGAATACCAGCAGCAGGTTGCTCAGGGGCTGCTGGACGGCATCCGGGCATACTTCAGCTAAGCTTTCCGCAAGAGCCACCTCGTTTAATTCCCGTGCCAGTTGGGGAAAACTCCTTTGATTTTAATCCGCCGCCGGGCGGTTAACGCACGTCATGCTGAGGATGCGATTTGGCGCAGATCAAAAAACCAGATAACGGGGTTGAGCACTCAGAGCTGGATGCCATCCTGATGGCATCTGAGGAGCCGTTCATCGCGGTTCTCGAAGCCATTGGCGATGCGGTCAGCGTCCAGGATCTCGAATACAAGATCATCTTTACCAATAGCGTCCACCGCCGCATCTTTGGCGAGGTGGCCGGGAAGTACTGCTACGACGTGCTGCATCACCGCGACTCGATTTGCGAAGATTGCCAGGTAGCGGAGGCTTTCCGTACCGGTCAGGTCGTCCGGAAAGTCAAAACGGGTTTCGACAAGAGTGACAAAGAGCTCACCGCGGAGATAGTAGCGGCTCCCATCCGCAACCGTGAGGGCAAGATCATCGCCGGCGTCGAGGTGATCCGGGATGTCACCGACCAGCAACGATCACACCTCGAGATCCAAAAAAAAAGGGAACGCCTGGAGCGCCTGGCTGCTGTCGCCAAAGATATTTCATCCGGGCTGGATCTGGGGCGCGTCCTGCAACGCGTCGTGGAGAACGCGGCCAAGTTCAGCGGGGCTGACGCCGGCACCATCGCTCTCCTGGACGAAAAAAGGCATATGATCGC
>Ga0172371_10002051_pt1 | contig 32168 bp, 20 predicted proteins | sample Lak12m_FD_114543 | JGI IMG/M metagenome (GOLD analysis project Ga0172371, IMG submission 114543) | Freshwater microbial communities from Kabuno Bay, South-Kivu, Congo - kab_022012_12m | ecosystem: Environmental > Aquatic > Freshwater > Lake | place: Democratic Republic of the Congo: South-Kivu...
CCCTGAGAACCTGCAGTTCCCCGGCCGAGTCGAGCCGAGCATCGACCGCCTACGGCCTCGCTCGACTCGGCCGGTATCACTGCAGGAAAGGTATAAGACGTGACCCCCAGAGAGCGACATCAAGGCTGCTGTCGCCCACTGGGCGGCCCGCCGGGGCGTGAACACGCCACCCCGGGGGCCGCGATCTCGAGAGAGCCCTGGAGCGCGAGCGCGCCGCGTTGCCGAAGCCCTCTCCCGCATGCACAGTAAGCCCTGCCCCAGGCGTGGCAGGTGACCGCTCGAGGGACAGGTGCATCGCTGCGGCCTCCCCAGCCTTCCTGCCCAGAACCGCGTAGTCCGATAGCGGAGGTCCCGCGATGGCAGTATACAGTGGCCGGTGGCACGGCAAGCGCTTCTACTTCGGTCTGCACTACGACCTGCACGCCAACTCCGGTGACACGGACCTGGGTACCCGCTGCGGCGAGGCGGACCTGGTCCCCATGCTGAAGCGGATGGCCCCTGACTTCGTGCAGACCGACTGCAAGGGGCATCCTGGTCAGACGAGCTGGTTCAGCCGCGTCCCCGATGCCACCGTCTCTCCCGGCGTCGTCAAGGACGCCATGGAACAGTGGCGGGCCGCGACCCGGGCCCTGGGCATGCCGCTGCACTGCCACTACTCAGGCATCTGGGATATGGCCGCCGGCAAGAAGCACCCCGAGTGGTGCGTGCAGACGCACGATGGTCAGACGGCCGGGGCCCCCTTCGGCGCCAACGCCGGCAAGCCCACCGGTGAGAAGATGTGTCCCCGGAGCGGCTACCTGGAGCAGTTGCTGATCCCCCAGATGCTGGAGCTGATTGACCGCTATGGGGTCGACGGTTTCTGGGTCGATGGCGACCTCTGGGGGGTCGAGCCGTGCTACTGCGAGCGCTGCCGGACCGCCTTCTCCGCCCGTACCGGCATCGCCACCCCACCGGCCGATGAGAAGGACCCCAACTGGCCGGCCTGGTGGAACTTCACCCGCGAGAGCTTCGAGGCGTATGTCACCCGTTACTGCGATGCGGTGCACGCTCACAAGCCCGGCGTGCTGGTGTGCTCCAACTGGCTGCAGACCTTCAAGCACCCCGGCGAACCCACGGTCCCCACCGACTGGATCAGTGGCGACAACGCCTGGGTTTGGGGCCTGGACGGCAGCCGCTGCGAGGCGCGCTTCCTCTCGACCCGGGGCAAGCCCTGGGACATCATGCTGTGGAGCTTCTACTGCTCCCATGGCATGGGCCGGACCGACTCGCCGTGGACCATGAAGCCGGTCGAGATGCTGCAGCAGGAAGCGGCGGTGCTGCTGTCCTTCGGCGGGAACGTCCAGGTCTACGAGGCGGCGACCGGCCTGCGCAGTGGCCAACTCGTGCCCTGGCGCATGGAACGGCTGCGGGCCATGGGGCGCTTCGTCAAGGCGCGCCAGAAGCTCAGCCAAGGCGGCGACACCATCCCCCAGATCGCGGTGCTGCACTCGGAGCACCACCTGCGCGCGAAACCCTCCGGCCGCAACCTCATGTGGAACGTGGACGTGGCGCCGGTGCAGGGGGCGGTGTTCAGTGCCCTGGAGTGCAGCTATGGGGTCGACATTCTCGATGAATGGGCCCTCCTGACCCGCCTTGACGAGTTCCCGGTGGTGGTGGCCCCCGAGCAGGACCGCATGTCCGAGGAGATGGTCGCTGCCCTGAAGCGCTACGTGGCCCGGGGCGGACGGCTCCTGCTCAGCGGCGCGGCCGCCTTCGACCGGTTCGGCGGCGATTTTCTTGGCGTCACGGCCGGTCGCGTCGAGGAGACCAAGACCTACCAGGTCCCGGCGGCCGATGGCATGGTGCCGGTGCACAGTCCTGCCTGGCGCCTGGTCGAGGGCGCCGGAGCCAAGGCTCTGGGCCAGCTCGGCACCACGTCCCTCGCCGATGACCGGCTGGTGCCCCACCCCGCCGCCACGCTCCACTCCGTCGGGCGTGGTGCGGTGCTCTATGTGCCCTGCGACCTGTTCCGCGATTTCCAGCACAACCGCTACCCGATGACGCGCGAGTTCGTGCGGGGGCTGCTCAAACGGCTCGCCGGGCGCCTGCCGATCGCGGTGCGCGCGCCGGCCTGCATCGACGTGGCCCTCCGGCACCGGGGCCGCCGCATGCTGGTGCACTTCGTCAACCGCGGTTCCGGCATCCCTAACCAGCCCAACAACGGCGCCATTGACGAGATCCCGGCGGTGGGCCCCATCACCGTGCGCATCCGCTGTCCCCAGGCCCCGCGTCGTGTGCGCCTGGCCTTCGAGGCCGGTTCGCCCCAGTGGACCTGGGCCAAGGGCGAGCTGCAGGCCGTGGTGCCGGCGGTCCGCATCCATGCGGCGCTGGTGGTGGATCCCTGACGGAGCGTTGCCTGTGAACTACACCTTGCCGCTGCATTTCCGGGGTAGTCTGGAGGACGTCCGTGTCCTGCCGCCGGCGGCCCACCCCGAGCCCGACAGCCTGGACCTGACCGCCATGGCCCGCGCCGCGCTGAACTACCTGCGCGGCAACCCGGACCCGGCCCGGCACTACGAGTGCAAGTTTGCCCTCGGGCCGCTGGGTATCCCCTGCCATGTGCCCATCTCACCGCCCAATGAGTACGGCGATGACGTCGTCTCCCTGGGTGACACCGATGCCCGTATGAACACTCAGTTCGCCCACATGCGGGAGATGGCCGGCGAGGGGGATGCACCCGATCCCGTCCAGGATGGCCTCTGGCAACGCCTCCTCGGGTACCGGCGTGGCGATTTCCTCTGCTGGACCAACCCCGGCGCCTGCATCGGCGAGACCATCCCCGGCGAGTGGGTGAACACCTGGACCACCGCCAAACTGCTCATGCCTTTGGCCGAACGCGCCGCCCGCACCGGCGACCCCCGTCTGCGCCAGGAGGCACGGCGCATGGTCGAGGCCCTCCGCCGCCTGGCAGTCTGGGACGGCCCGCGCGCTTACTACTGGGGGATCGCCCCCTGGAAGGATGGCCAGTGGCTCCTGCGCAACTGGTGCCAGCAGCACGGCCGCAACTACCCCTTTGCCGTCGAGCCGTTCCTGCGTTACTACGAGTGCACCGGCGACGAGGAGGGCCTGGCCCTGGCCAGAGCCTTCGCGGATGGCATGCTCGACGAGGTCCAGCCGGAGATGGGCAGCCAGCGCGTCGATGCCGGCAGCGGGGCCTTCTGCGGTCACGTGCACCTCCATACCCATGCCGTGTGGGGCGTTGCCCACCTCGGTGCCGTGCTCGGCGAGCGGCGTTACCTGGACTGGGCCGCCAGAGTCCACGACTTCGTCCTTGCACAGGGCACCGACTTTGGCTGGTACCCCGAGTTCGTGCCGCAGGGCGACTACCGCACCGAGATCTGCGTCGTGGGGGATATGGTCAGCCTCGGGGCCTGGCTCGCACGCGGCGGACGGCCGCATTACTGGGACGTCGTCGAGCGCACGGTCCGCAACGAGCTGCGGGCCTCTCAGTTCGCCATCACCCCGGCCTTTGCGGCCCTCTTCCAACAGGTCCACGCCGACCAGGCCTCCGGCGTCGTCCGCGACGCCATGGCCGCCCTGCGACGCTTCGAGGGTGGCTTCGTGGCCCAGGCCGCCTTCGACGACTGGGTCAGCTACCCGGGATCGCCCAGGCTCGGGGCTGCCGGCCTCTATGCCAACGGCATCCAGATGATGGGCTGTTGCCCGCCCGAAGGCATGCGGGCCCTGTGGGAGGCGTGGCGCGGCGTCGTCGAGACGCGTGCCGAGGGGGTCTATGTCAACCTGGCCTTCTCCCGCGACCACCAGGCCGCCGCGGTGCGCGCCTTCCGGCCTGAGGACGGCCGTATCGAGGTCGCCGCCCGGCAACCCGGACGCTACCACCTCCGCCCGCCCGCCTGGTCGGACCGCGCCGCCTGGACGCTGACCCGCAACGGGACAGCGGTCCCCGTGCATTGGGGTGGGCCCTGTCAGGCCTACGTGGTCTGCGAGGACGTGCGCCCCGGCGACATCCTCACCGTCACCTGGCCCGTGCTGGCCTTCAGCCAACGGTTCGCGGCCCGCAGTGTCCCCGGCCGCGAACAGCGGGTCAGCGTGCGCTGGGCCGGCAGCCGGGTCGTCGGCGTGGAACCCGCCGGCCAGCACCTGCCCATGTTCCGGGAGTGAGGGCCCGAGGGTCGGCCGCTCCAGGGCTGCCGTCACCCGCCCTTGCGGCACGCCACGGCGCGGCCGTGGCCCAGGGTCACCGGCGTTCCGGCAGCGTCCTCACCCGCCACGCCGTCGACTCGCCAGCCTGGCGGCAGGCGCAGGCGCACCGTGCACTCGGCCTGGCCGTCACTCCGGATCGTGACCGAGTCCGCCTTCGCCTCGAGGCTGAGCACCGCCGCGCGGAAGTGGATACGGTTCACGGTCAGCGAGGGCCAGTCGGCAGGCAGGCGCGGCGCCAGTGCAAAGCCCTCCGGCGTCGCCTGGAAACCGAGGAAGCCGTAGAGCATGATCTGCGGCACCAGCAGGCTCTCGAAGAACTCGCAGTCCATGCCCAGGCCCCCCGGCGGCCCGCCGCCCTGGAGCGTCCCCCGGCCGGGCACGGCGTAGTAGGCCCGATAGCCCCCCGCGGCCCGGATGTCGGCAAACCAGTCCAGCGTGCGCTGCAGGGCCTGCCAGGCATCCTCCGGGCCGGCATAGCGCAGGCGGGCCATCTGGTCATGGAAGCTGAAGCCGAGCACCGCACCGCCATCCTGGACCTGGCCGCCCCAGGGAATGCCTTCCGGACCGCTCCATGGGAAGGTGTACCACTCGACGTTGCGGCGGGTCGTGGCCCGGGGACCGAAGCGGAAATGGTAGATATCCGCGCCGGTGCTGGTGTCCCCGGCCACGGTCCGGCGGCCCGAGAGCCAGTCCAGGATAGAGGCTGCCTGGGTCTGGCTGCCGAAGCCGTAGTAGAGCGCCTCGCAGTTCACGAAGGTATAGCCGTAGTCATGGGCCACGCCTTCCGTGTCGACACAGGCCACGAAGCGGCCCGTCTCGGGGTTCCAGAAGCGCTGCTGGCCTTCGCGTACGAGACGCTCGGCCAGGTCCGCCAGACGGGGCGCGGCGAGTTCGGCGGGGGCTGCCGCGATGCCCCACTCCGGGTGTCTTGCCAGGCCTGCCTCCAGGTCCGACATGCGCCGCAGGGCATCCACCAGGTACAGGGTTGCCAGGCAGTCGCGGCCACTGAACGGCAGCAGGTCCCAGTAGTTGGCGCCGATGCCGTGGCCGTAGCGGATGGTCTTGCCGCCATCGGCGGTGAGGGCCAGCCCCGAGGTGCCCTCGTGCCCGACCCACGGCGCGAACACGCAGCCCTCCTCCTCGACCCGGAACTCCCGGATGGCGAAGGCCAGGACGGCACGCATCCGGGCCACGTTCTGCCGCAGGAACTCCGTGTCGCCGGTCCAGTTGAAGTACTCCGTACAGCCCTGCAGGAAGCACGGGTTGTTCACCGTGTGCCGGGTGTCGGGGACCGCGCACAGGGTCAGGACCCGCAGCGAGGCGCCGCTGGCCCCGCGGAAGGTCAGGCGGAAACGGGTCAGGCGGCCGCTCCAGCCTGGATGACGGTAGAGCGGCACGTGCGTGAACAACCCCCCAGGGCCATCCGGCACCAGGGGCACCGGCAGACTCCGCGCCGCGGCAAAGCCAGGCTCCACCGCCGTGGCCCACTCGAGGGTGGCGGTCGCACCGGCCGGGAAGGTCGCCTCCCATTCCAGCCGCAGCAGGGGTCCCACCTCATGGTCGATGTCGAAGGCCGGGGTCACCAGCGCGGCCTCGTCGCCGCGGACCTGCAACTGCCAGCCCCGGTCCTTGGCCAGGCCTTGGGTCACGATGCCGTTCAGGGTCCAGTCGGAGACGTCCCCGGTCCACGGCATGCGGTAGGCCAGGTGGGATGTCTGGAAGACCCAGCCGATGCCCTGGGCCTGCCCGTAGGTGGGGAAGGGCCAGCCTTCGCCGTGGCCGAACCCGTGGTGCTGGTGGGTGCTGACGTAGCCTTCCCGGTCGATGCGGCGGCCGAGGAGGGCCTGGCGCCAGCGGTCCCGGCGCGTGTTGGCGCCGGGCTCCGGCCCGGTTGCCGGCCACAGGCTCGACAGCGACATCCAGCCATCCCATAGCGTCGCCAGAGGGCCGCTCGGCGGGTAGTGCAGCCAGAACAACTGCCGCAGCAGGGCCATCTCGCGCTCATGGCCCGGCACCACGAACTCCGGGAAGTCGGGCGGCACAACCCAGGTCAGGAAACCGAAGTCGCCCCAGGGCGCGCAGCCCGGCTCGCCGATGGGCACTGCCTTCTCCCAGCCGGAATCGTCCAGGCCGACCGTCTCCCACCCCGGCACCCGGGCGCGGCTGCAGCGCCACTGATCATCCGTCGGGATGGCCTGCACCAGCCTCCCTCCATCCCCCAGCAGCAGTACCATCCCGATCCAGCCCGCCGGGTTCGGCTCGGTGCCCTCGTTGACGGCCTCTATTGCGATCACGGTCCCCTCCGGGCCCAGATCGCGGGTGAAGTCCACCTCGTACCACTCCGCGAAGCTCGCCAGCGTGCCGCGATAGGCGCCCCCGACGTAGACCTCACCCCGGTTGTCCGCGGCGCCCACCAGCAGCGCCCGGCGGACCGCGGCCCCCGCCGGGATGCGGACCGCCCGCCGGAACCAACGCGTTCCCGCCGGCGCCTCCCGCAACGGGTCCTTGTCCTCCTTCGACCAGATCCAGCGCGTCGCGCGGAAGTCGGTTTCGGTGACCGGTTCGCCAGACGACCGGATCCGCGCCCGGTTCACCGCCAGCACGGCGGCGCCACCCGCCTCCGCCGGCTCGAGGCGCACATCATCCACCAGCACCGAGATGCCGTCCGTCGCATCGGTCTGCCGCAGCTCGAGCAGCAGCCTGCCGCCGCCCGTCACGAAGAGCACCGTGAACTCCGCAAACGGTCGCGCGAACTGGCCGCCGGCTTCCACGGCCCGGACCTGTCTGGGAGCCAACAGGACGGTGCCGTTGAGGCGCACCTCCAGCGAACCGTAGTGCTGGTAGGGCGTCAGGTCCGCCGCCCGGCCGTTGGCGCGCAGGCTCAGCCGGTAGGTGCGGTCCGGCTCCAGGGGCCCCACCTCCTGACGCAGCGCGCTGCGGTTCTGCAGGACCGCCACCACCTTCCCCTCGGGGCAGGTACCATTATCGAAGAACGCCACGCCGGCCGTCACGCGCGCACACTCGCCGTCACCGAACGCCTGCCAGCCGGTGATGAGGTTACCCTGGCTGACGTAGCCGACCCCCTTGAGGGCCGTGCCGTCCGCCTCGAACCCGGGGTTCTGCACCAGCGCTGCCCCGGCGCCGGTGACCCCAAGGACCAGGATTGCGCCTGCCGTCAGTCTTGCCTGCATGGTCACTCGTGCCTCCAGTCGGTCTCTGGCCGCCCTGACACCCTCGCCGCCCGCCCGCCTCAGTGTAGCGCCTTGCGCCCGCTTGTGCACGCCGTCGCGGCACCGCGGCCGGCCGTGGTTGACAAGCCTGCCCTCCGGCACCATGCTGAGACGCCCCGGACTGAGTCTGGTCCCGGGCCTGGGAAGACCCAGCATGGCCACCGTTCCACCCGCTCGACTGGAAAACGCCTGCGTGGCACGCGGAGTACGCGCGCCAGGCCCGGCGCGGGCCCCTTGCGCCAGCGCCAGCCGCCACGCCGCGCCAGGCATGGCCCGTCCGCCCGAGCCGCCCCGGGGAGCAGCCCCCGCCGAGATCCATCGGATCCGCCAGATCCGCCAGATCCGCCAGATCCGCCAGATCGGTCAGATCCGTCAGATCCGCCAGATCAGGAGAGATCACTCATGCTAACGGTCCACGTCATCCTGAATGCCCACCTCGATCCCATCTGGCTCTGGCCCTGGCAGGCCGGCATGGACGAGGCCCTGGCCACCTGCCGCAGCGCCTGCGACCGGCTCGACCACAACCCGGATGCCATCTTCACGCAGGGCGAGGCCTGGGTCTACCACCAGGTCGAGCAGCACGACCCCGCCCTGTTCCGGCGCATCCGGCGGCATGTCCGTGCCGGGCGCTGGGCCCTGGCCGGCGGCTGGTGGATTCAGCCCGACTGCAATGCCCCCGGGGCCATCGGTTTCGAACACCAGATCGCCTGCGGCAAGGAGTACTTCCTGGATCGCTTCGGCGAGTTCCCCGAGGTGGCCCTCAACCCCGATTCCTTCGGCCATGCGGCCACCCTTCCCGGGCTCATCACCGACGCCGGCCAGAAGTACTACGTCATGATGCGCCCCCAGGAACACGAGATGGCCCTGCCGGCCCGCCTGTTCCGCTGGCGCGGCTACGAGGATGGCCCCGAGGTGCTGACCTTCCGCATTGCGCGTTCGTACTGTGTCCAGCGCCTGACCGAGGAGCACCTGCGGGCGGCCTGCACGGCCCTTCCCGAGGGGATCACGCAGACCCTGTGCTTTGCCGGTGTCGGCGACCACGGCGGCGGCCCTGGTGAGGAGCTCATCGCCTGGGTCCGCGAGCACCGCGAAGCCTTCCCCGACCTGCGCCTCGAGTTCTCTTCACCCGCCCGTTTCTTCGCCGCCGTTGCCGACCAGGCGGCGGCCCTGCCGCTGGTGACCGGCGAACTGCAGTTCCATGCCGCCGGCTGCTACACCGTGCACCGCCCCATCAAGCTCGGCGTGCGCCAGGGCGAGCACGCGCTGGTCCAGGCCGCCCAGGCGCTCACGGCTGACCCGCGGCCGCCGCGCTCGGCCGCCAGGGACCTCCAGGAGCACTGGCGGACGGTCGCGTTCATGCAGTTCCATGACACCATGGGCGGTACCTGCCTGCCCTCGGCGTACCGGCAGGTTGATGCACATCTAGGTGCAGTGCAAGCATTTGCAGATGAGATCGTGCACCACAGCCTGCGCCGGCAGCTCACGGCCCTGCCGGACGCCCCCCTGCAGCGGCTCGTCTTCTACAACGCCTCGGATGCCGCCTTCCAGGGGTGGGTCGAGGCGGAACCGTGGATGGGGATGCGTGGCTGGCCGGCCCAGTTCTCGCTCATCGACGAGGCGGACCGCGACGTGCCCTGCCAGGTGCTGCGGCCCGAGTCCATCGTCTCCATGTCCTGGCCCGTGCGGCTGCTGGTCAGGCTGGATGCCGCCCCGGGCCAGTTGCGCGTCCTGCGGGTGGCCGAGAACCGGCCCCGCCCCGCGGTCACGGCACCGGTCACCCGCGCGACCGGGTCCCTCCAGAACGGCCTCCTCCACGTCGACCTCACCAACGGCCTGCGCTGGCAGGGACGCGCCTACCCCATGCCGCAACTGGAACTCATCGAGGACCTCTCCGACACCTGGTCCCATGGCGTCAACCGCTTCACCGGTCGGCGGCTCGAAGGCGCCCGCTGGGAGACGCCGGCGGTGACCGCCGACGGAGACCTGATGCGTGAGCTCTGCCAGTCCGGCGCCATCGGCAGCAGTGCCCTGCTGCGGCAGGTGCGGCTCTACGCCGGCGAGTCCTTCGTCGAACTGCGGCACCGTGTCTGGTGGCATGAACGCCTGCGCCTCCTCAAACTGGTCATCCCCCTCCCGGCAGCCCCGGTCAGCCGCTTCGACGGGATCCCCGGGGGCTGGCTCGAACGGCCCCTTGACGGGAACGAGAGGCCCATCCGCGACGGCATTGTCCTGCGCTTTGCCGACGGCCATGCCCTGGGTATCGTCTGCCCCGACGTTTTTGCGGCGGACGTCTCTCACGGCGCCGTGCGGCTGACCCTGCTGCGGAGCCCCCAGATGGCCCACCACGTGCCGGACCCCGGAGGCCGTCCCGACGGGCGCTATAGCGACCGCGGCGAGCACGACTTCCGGCTGCGGCTGGTGCTCGGCGAGGGCCTGGCGCTGGCCGCCGTCGACGCCATGGCCCTCGCCCTGCAGCGCCCGCCGGCCTACGCCGACCTGACCCGCGGGATGCCCTGCCTGGTGTGAGGGGCGGGAATGGCATGGACGCTGTGGTCACGGAGAAGACGTTCGACGAGTACCACCTCTACACCCTGGCGCGGCCGACCACGCTACAGGACCGCGAGACCAAGCAGGTCGAGTTCGTGCGCGCCGCCGGCATTACCTCGGCGCGGGTCTACATCTACGACGGCGTCAAGATCGACTGGCAGCGCTACCGCGGCTCCTCGATGGAGAGCTTCCGCGAAGACCGCAACTGCGGCACCCAGTGCAACCCGAAGGTCTGGGTCATGCGCGAGTTCCAGAACACCGAAGCGAACCACCTCGGCATGCCCCTGCCGCGCGGGCAGTTGCGCTTCTACCGGCGCGACGACGATGGCCGTCTGGAGTTCACCGGCGAGAACCTGATCGACCACACCCCGAAGGACGAGCGGGTCCGCGTCTACACCGGCAATGCCTTCGACCTGGTCGGCGAACGCAGGCGCACGAACTGCAAGATGGACGGCAACCACCAGTGGCTGGACGAGTCCTTCGAGATCACGCTGCGCAACCACAAGAAGGAGGCCGCGGAGGTGCGCGTGGTCGAACACCTCTACCGCTGGGTGAATTGGGAGATCACCGAGAAGACGAGCCCCTTCCTCAAGACCGATGCCCAGACCATCGAGTTCCGCCTGCAACTCAAGCCGGACGAGGAGCAGACGGTCACCTACACGGTGCACTACTCGTGGTGAGGGGGTGTGGCCTGTGACCGGTCGCGATGCCGGTGTGGAGTGCGGTGGCAAGTCCGCCGCGGCGGACGCGACACCGCTTTGGCGGGAGCGCAGTGCCTGGGCAGCCACAGCCAGAGCGGCATCGCCAGTCAGCGGGACGATGCCGACGCCTGGAGGGCAAGAGGAGTCCAGCCGGCAGGCAGGACGGATCGCAGCCGCAGCCCTGCCCTCACGGCAAGGCACCATGCCGACGGCGTGCCGCGGGGCCGGTCTGCGCCGGTTCGGCGGAGCGCACCGAACCGCGTGGAGGGCGCCGCTGCGTCGGCGCCGCGGCGGTCAGGGCGGACCGCCCTCCAGCCTCCAGGCTGTCACCGCCAGGACGGAATGGGGAAGCGCGACCGGCAGCAGTCCGACGCGGGCGAGCATGACGGCAGTTTGGCGGTCCGGGGGGGACGCCCCATGAGGCACGCGGTCTGCAGCCTGGGACTCCTTGCGCTGATCGGCTGGCTCAGGGCCAGACCGGCGGCGAGCGCCGCGGCAGACGCCCAGCCCAGTCCCCTCGTCACTTTCCGCGAGGGCCGCTTCTCCGAGTTCCTGCTGGAGCCTGGCGGCCGGGTCTGGCTTTTCCCCTGCCACCAGAGTCTCCCGACGCAAGTCTGGGAGAACGGCCAGTGGTCCGAGGCAGACGGGGTATCCTTCTCGGCGCAGACGGGGTGGTCTGGGTGCTCACGGGCGAAGGTATCGCGCATGGCCCAAGAGACGGACCGCGGTTCACGCATGCCTTTGGTGCGCCGGCGGACAAAGGCAACGGTAGCGGCCGCCGCTATGCGCCCACGCTCGGGGTCGAGGTGCCGGGCAGGGGCACGTGGTTCTGGTCGCGCGTGCAGTACGACATCGTGAACGAATGTGGGGACGGCGAACGGATCATCGCGGGCTTCCACGTCTTTCGTGACGGCCAGTCAGAGGAGCGGCCTGCATGGAGCGTGGCGATCGCCGCGGCCAGTGTGCATCTGGCCCCGGACGGCACGATCTGGCTGGTCGCCGCCGAGGTACCGGGCCGGTTGCCGCACTTCGATGGTCAGACCTGGAGCGAGACGTCGCCGGAGGGCAGTTCCGTCCGGCCTCAGGACCTCGACTACCTGACCACGGACACCCGCGGCCGAGTTTGGCTCATCGACCGCGACGGCACCAAGCAAACGGCCGTCCTGGAGAACGGCCGCTGGCGCACGTTCAGCCCGCGCGAGATCGCCTACAGCACCATCGCACTGGAGGAGAAGGGCCACGCAGACTTCCGCCTCGGCACGCCGGGCGACCCACGCTATCCTGCTTTCGCCGGCGACGGTCGGGTTGCCTACCTGAACGAGTGGAGCCGGATCTGCTTCTTCGACGGCAACGCGACCTGGGACTACGCCTAAGAGACCGCCGAGATCGAGGGGAACTGGGCCCAGGGGCCGCCGTTCTATGCCAAGGGGGTGCTGACGATCAGGATCGGCGACGCCTTCTATGAGCGCCCAGGGGCGGCGTGGAAGCCGGCGCAGAAGGGCGTGGCCTGGCCCTACGACGAACGCCTGCGCCACCCCGAGACGACCGCCTTCACAGGCTTTGCCGGTTTCCCCGCGACCGACGCGTGTGCGGGCTTGCCCGGCTTCGCCGCAGGCTTCTCCGTGCCCAGCCTGTGGGCCTGGTGCCTGGACGAGGGCGACTGGCAGTTCGCGAAACCGGCGGCCGGAAGCGGCGGTTTCATGCTGACCCTCAAGGACCTGCAGAACGGCCCGCACGTCTGCCGCATCCGTGGGCATGACGGCCTTCTGCGCGCTACCCCGGAACGGGTGCATCGCTTCGAGGTCCGACGCGATACCGACCGCGAGATCACCGCGGCCGTCGCCCGCCTGCAATCGGCCAGCTTCGCCGAGCGCGAGGACGCGGCCCGGGTGCTGAGGGGGATTGGCGCGGCGGTCCTACCGGCGTTGCGCCACGGCATCGAGCGGGCCGATCCCGACACGCGCTGGTGGTTCCGGGCCTTGATCGAGGAGATTGGGCGGAAAGGGGGGAAGTGACCGAACGATGCCGCGTGCCAGCGCCGCACAGCGGCGGGTCCTGTGGAGGCCGGGTTCCCCGCGACCCGCCTACCTCAACCAGCCCTTGATCGTCCGCAGTCCCGGCTCGATGGCGGCCAGGCTCTGGGGCTCCAGCGCCAGGACGCCGGAGTACCCGGTGGCGCGCAGGATCCTGAGCACGGGCGCGTGCCGGACCGCGCCGGTGCCGAGGTCCACTTGCGTGGCGTCGGGTTGGCCCGCGCCCAGCCAGTGCTGGTTCACGTAGTCCTTGACGTGGAAGTGGACGGTCCACTGGCGCGCCAGGCGGGTCGCCTCGACCTCGTCCTGTTCCCAGAGATGGAAGTTGCCCGTGTCCAGGCAGAGGCGCAACCCCTCGCCGCCGAGGGTTGCGATCAGGCGCACCATGTCCTCAACCTTGTGCATGAGCGTGCCCGCATTCTCGACCACGAGCGTCAGGCCCGCGGCGGCGAAACGGGGCAACAGGGAGCCCAGGCGCTCGGTGTAGCGCTGGAACCTGTCCTCGCCCGCGTACGTGTGCTGGGTACCGTAGGTGAAGACGAGAGGGGAACCGAGGATGGCCGCGTTCTCGATCCCAGCCGCGAAGGCCGCCTCGGCCGCGGCCTCTGCCTCCGCGCCGGCAGCGCACAGGTCTGCCGGCACGTAGTAGCAGGCGCAGGTCAGACCGTGGCGATCCATGGCCTGACGCAACGTGCTGGCCGGCAGGGTATTCAGAAAGGTCGGGAAGAGGTCGAGGGTGGCTGTGCCCCAGCCCCGGACCAGGGCAAGATAGCCGTCCAGGTCCAGGGGCTTCCCCTGCCATTCCCGGATCGGTTCGGTGGTCATGAGGCCAGTTCTCATCGCCATGGTCGATCTCTCTCGGTCGTGTTGGAGGGCCTTGCTGACCCGGCCACACCATGGCCGGGTCAAGCCCGGGAGTCAAGGCCGACTGGGCCCGCGGCCCTACCTCCGGGGAGTACGGGCGTCCCGCGTCTGTGCCGCGACTGCGCATGCGCGTCAAGCTAAGGCAAAGCGGCGTCATGCCGCCGTCCAAGGCGAGGCCTGCGGCCAGCGCAGTATGTGCTTACCGAGTTCCGCCTCGGGCGGGACTCTTTGGACTGCCGGTGACGTGTCACCGCTTTCGTCCAGGCCTGTCCCAGCTCAGGTCGGCTTGGCTTGACGCGCACGCGCGACTGCGGGACCGCGTGAGGGCACGCGGCCCTACGTCGTCCGCGGCGCTTGACAGGCCTGCTTGGCAGACCAACTTGGGGTTGCCCGTGGCCGCTCGGGCGCTGGCCCACACCAGGAGAGCACGTAGCATGACGACCCGGCGGGAGTTCCTGCAGCGAGCCAGCCTCGCCGCTGGCGGGGCTGCCCTCATCGGGGCTTGGCTGGACGGCGCGGACTCCGCGGGATCGGTCCCCCCCAACCTCGTGTTTGTGCTCATCGATGACCTGGGCTACGGCGACATCGGGCCTTTCGGCTCGGCCCTGAACCGCACCCCGAGCCTGGACCGCATGGCCGCCGAGGGGATGACGTTGACGAGCTTCTGCGCGGCGCCCGTCTGCACGCCATCGCGGGCCCAGGTCATGACCGGCTGCTATGCCAAGCGCATGTCGCTGCCGAATGTGCTGGGGCCGGTTGCCGCGACCGGCATCAGCCCCGATGAGCGCACTCTGGCGGACCTCCTCAAGGCCCGCGGATACGCCACCGCCTGCATCGGCAAGTGGCACCTGGGGGACCAGCCGGAGTTCCTGCCCACCCGGCACGGCTTCGATCGCTACTTCGGGATCCCCTACTCGAACGATATGGGCCCCCGCGATGGCGCCGCCGCCCGGGCTCAGCGGCCACCGCTGCCGCTGCTGCGCGACGGGCAGGTCATCGAGGCCCTGCGACCCGCGGACCAGGACCGCCTCACCGCGCGCTATACCGAGGAGGCCGAGGGGTTTATCCGCGACCACCGATCGACCCCGTTCTTCCTCTACCTCGCGCATACGGCCGTGCACGTGCCCATCCACCCAGGCGAGGCGTTCCGTGGCAAGTCCGCCAACGGCGCCTACGGCGACTGGGTCGAGGAAGTGGACTGGAGCGTAGGGCGAGTGCTGGCGGTCCTGCGGGAACTGGGGCTGTCCGAACGGACCCTGGTCATGTTCTCGAGCGACAACGGGCCCTGGCTGACCCAGGGGGCCAACGGCGGGACCGCGGGGCCCCTGCGCGGCGGCAAGGGGGGTACCTACGAAGGCGGTGTGCGTGTGCCCACGCTGGCCTGGTGGCCGGGCCGTGTCCCCGCGGGCCGTGTCAGCGCCGCCCTGTGCGGCAACATCGACGTGCTGCCCACCTTCGTGGCCCTGGCGGGTGGCGCCGTGCCCGCCGCTCGGCCCATCGACGGCCGCGACCTCACGCCGCTCCTCCTCGGGCGCACCGACGAGTCTCCACGGGAGGCTCATTACTACTTCGCGGGGAACGCGTTGCAGGCGGTGCGATCAGGACCGTGGAAGCTGGCCATCGCACGCCAGAATGAGGCCACCGGGAAGCCCTCGCCGGAGGCCGGTCAGCCCTTCACCCCCACCCTCTACAACCTGGATGATGACCTCGGTGAGCGGCACGACGTGGCTGCGGTGCACCCGGATGTGGTCCAGCGGCTGCAGGCGTTGGTGGCGACGATGGACGCAGACCTGGGTGTGAGCGGCCTGGGCCCCGGCGTCCGGCCTCCCGGGCGGGCCGAGCGGCCCGTGGGGCTCTACCTGCCCGGGCAGGCCCCCGCCGCCGCGGGCCCGGTCGCCATCGACCGTCTGAAGCCGGGCGACGCGATCGCGTCTGAAGAGGCCCCCCAGGTGGGCGGTAAGCCGTTCGCCGTCGCCTGCGAGATAGGACCCGCGGCGCCCGATGGCATTGTCGTGGCTCATGGGGGGACGTCGGCGGGCTACGCCGTCTACCTCCGCGATGGGCGACCGGTCTTCGCCGTCCGTATCGGTGGCAAGGTGACGGCCGTCGTCGGTCCTGCGGCGTTGCCCACAGGCCGGTGCCGCCTGGAAGCGCGCCTGGCCCGTGACGGGGGTATGTCCCTGGCCGTCGATGGGACGCGCGTGGCGGAGGGCCGGGCCCCGGGGCTGATCCCGACGCAGCCCGCCGAGGACTTCTGCGTCGGACATGACAACGCCAAGCCGTTGGCCGACTACGGCCCCGCCGGTCTGTACCGGGGCACCCTCGCCGGCCTGCGTGTGAGTGTCGAGTGAGTGGCTGACCTGCGGAGCCGTGCCCGGAGGCCGCAGTACAGGGTGACCCATGGCCAGCCCAAGCCCATGTCCCCGCCGCGGCCAGGGCGACCTACGCGCCGGGCCGCTTGGCCGGGTGCACCCCGCCCTGCTCCTGGCCATTGCGATGGCTCTTCTTCTCGCTGCCGCGCTCTGGGTCCGCCTGGCCCGTGATCGTCGTGTCCCCGCCCCGCCGGTGCGCGTCCTCGATCTCAGCCGGTTCGCCTCCCCCGAGCTCCCCCTGGACCGGGGCCTGGCGCTGGTGGTCTTTATGGCTATGGACTGCGCCCATTGCATCGAGGCGGCGCAGATGATCGGTAACGCGGATCTTGGAGCGCAGGGCGTCAGTGCCTGCTTCATCATGCTCGGCAAGCCGGAAGAGGTGGGCCCCTTCTTCGATCGGATCGGGGCCTGGGTGCCATACATCCTGACGACGCCGGCCGACTATGCCGAGTTCGCCGGCGAGGACCCGCCGGGGATCTACCTGCTCGAGCAGGGCGCGGTCAGGGCCCACTGGTCGGGGAGTGCCTTCAACCTGACCGTGTTGCGCGACGAGCTGGGGCGCCGGCGGTGAGCGCCTGGACGGCTCAGGGGAAAGGCGGGGTGCCAGGTCAGTGTGGCGGCGGTTGCTGGGCCTCGCGCCAGGCGTCCGTCTGACTCTGGGGGCGCCCCTGGCCCGGCGGGGCTGTCATGGACATCGGAGGCATCTCCGTCGGCAGGCCGCGCGGGCTTCGCGCGGCGGTCCCCAGAGAGCGGGCCGAGGCCTCGATACGACCGGTGACGAACTCCGGCACCGTGCCGTCAGCCGACCAGGCCGGATGGGTCTCCAGGTAGTCCGGGTCGGCGATGGCCGGCGCGGTTGCCGCGCGGTCCTCCCCGGGGAAGTAGACGGCCAGGTCCGAGTCCAGGTCGCATACATCGCGGACCTCCTGTCCGACGGAGTGGAGGAACTGGTAGACCTTGTTCAGTGAGTAGGCTGCCGCCTGGCCACTCGGGTGCCATGACGTGTAACCCCACTTGATGGCCAGTTTGGTCACCTGGCCGTGGCGGCAGAGGAGGGTGGCACTGCCGTGCCTCTGGCTGCGGGTGCCGATGCTCATGGTGGTCGGGCTGCCTTGGGTGAAGGCGTGGCAGTTGGTGCAGCCGTTGGCGAAGTCCCGGCCATGCACGACCACGGTCTCATCCCAGCCAGCCAGGTCGCGCTGGTAGATGCCCACGTCATACCAGAAGTTGTAGAGGGGATGAATTCGCCGGTCGGCCAGGTAGGGGTCGATGGGGTCGGAGGAGACGTGCAGGCCGAGTGGCGCGAATGCCCGCCACGTCCCGTCGGCACCCCGGGGGCTGACGCGCACCGCCAGGTCGCCGCCGGCAGCGCCTCGCAGCAGGGCCCGCCAGCGGCGCAACGGCACCTGGACGCGCGGGTCCTTCGCGGTCCTGTGGTACCGGCCCCCGGCGGCGGTACTCGACCGCTGCGCTCAGCAGAACACACCCATAGACCGCTCCGCCGCAGCCCCAGTATCCCACGGCGAACCCACCGAGCGCCAGGCCGGCACGGAGCCAGGGACTCAGCGCGCCGACCCGGGGGTGGGCATAGGCCGCTGCACCCAGGAGCGCCAGGGCCAGGATGCTGGCCAGGTGGGAACCGTAACGGGTCCACACCAGCAACGCGCCCAGCACGGCACACGTCCCCCAGGGGAGAGCCTGCCGACCTGCCGCCTCCCGGACATACCGGCCGTACGCCCACCCCAGCAGCAACGCCACCCCTGCCAACACCCCGGCGCCCAGCCAGCGGGCCGCGCCGGACTGCGCCAGGAAGGCGCCGACGTACCGACTTGGCCCGCCGGACTGGCCGAGAAAGGGCTGCCGGAACTCCGCGCCGTAGTGGAACGCCGGAAAGGCCCCGCCGTGCTCATAGAAGACCGAAGGGTCCACCAGCAGGCCCACGTAGCCGTAGACCACCGCGGCCCCCGCCAGGGCGAGGGCACGTCGCGACCGGGTCAGATCCGCCAACCACGCACTCACGTGTCCAAACTCACCTGTGGCGACGGCCCCAAGGCCGGGAACACCCACACCCCAGGCGCGTGTAGAAGAGTACCGCGCCGGGGACCGAAGTGCAACGCCCGGCGGTTGCTCGCCAGGGCGGCTCCAGGATCGCGCCGCCCAGCCGCTGCCCTTGGACCGCCCGCGCTCCCGCGGCCGCGGCAGCAGTGGCCCCGCGCCTGCGGGGCCGCTCCACCCTCCGTCGACAGCCGAAGCCAAGGCCGGAATGCCGAACATCAACGATGCCACCAACTCGACCCCCAGCATTGAGACCAACTGGAACGGCTGGGTCGGCAACGCTCTGCGCGGCTATGTGGGCGACCAGAAGATCTGGCAGTGTCCCTCACGCCAGAACACGGGCTTCCTGGACCCGTGGAACAACAACCAGCGGACCAGCTACTGCTATAACTACCTTGCTCTGAACACCCGGGCCCTCGCCCAGACGAGCAGTTGCTACTCCGGGCCCAGCCGGTTGCTGATCATGTGGGACAGCGACAATGCCTGGAACGACTGCGGGTTGCCCTCCGGGTGCGATATCACCACCCGCGACATCCTGTGGTTCAAGAACAACACCGCGCAGACCTGCTGGCACAACGGCCTGAACAATAACCTCTATTCAGACGGCCACGTCGAGAGCGCCAAGTGGAGCAACATCAACTGGGACCAGATCACCGGTCCCGCCTCCAGCCTCCACAACGGCCAGTCGTGCCTGATCGCGTGGTGAACGCCGCAGCGGGGTCGCCGGTCCCCGCCGGCCGGCGGCTCTATGGTACGGGTATGAGCTCGGGCAGAGCCCGGGGTAGCGGCTGCTGTCGCTACCCCGGGCTCCTTCTTTTCCCGCTGGGGCCGTGGCCGCTCCAGCAAGGCTCTCCGGTTGGCTAGCGAAGCTGCGCCTCAAACCGCCAAGCGCTCCCAGCGGTCTGGAGGCCGGGACCTCCGCAACCCGGCGGCGGGTTACGGAGGACCCGCCCTCCAGGCGTTCCCGGCCTAGCCGGGAACTTGCCTCAAGGGTGCAGAGGCTGCGTCACCAAGCGCAGCTCGCGCGCTTCTCGCCACGCGTGCGTCGCCGCACCGGGGGCCTCGATGCGGGCGCTATATGAGGGGTTCGGCTGCTTGACACGGCCCGGGCGCGATGGTAGCCATTATGATATGGAAACGTTGACTCCTCGGACTACCCTTGCCCTAGGTGGGACCACCGCACGCGCCCCAGACGTTTGGCTCCCATCCGGCACGTCTCCCGGGAGGAGGTCGTGCGCCGGGCTGTGGCTCAGGCGGCATCGGCGGCCGCTCCCGCGTGGATGCCAGGATTGCCGGCGCTGCGGTGGCGCTGGGTGCGCGCCTGGTGACCAACAGCCGCGCTGACTTTGGGCCCTTCGTTGCCTTTGGGCTCTCCTTGGCCTAGCGGAAGGACCATGGCCATGTTCATCGACATCCACTGTCACGCCTACCGCAAGCTGCCGCCCATCTACTCCTTCTCCACCCCGGAGCAGGTCCTCGCCCGCTTCGATACCATGGGCATCGAGAAGGCGGCCCTGTTGCCCATCGTCAGCCCGGAGATCTACCTGCCCCAGGCCAACGAGGACATCCTCGAGATGGTCGAGCAGTACCCCACCCGCTTCTTCGCCTTCTGCAACATCGACCCCCGCGCCATCGCCAACTCGCCCCACGCGCCCCTCGGCGACCTGCTGCGCTACTATAAGGATAAGGGCTGTAAGGGCTTGGGTGAGGTCATGCCGAACCTGGCGGTGATGGACCCCTTCGTGCAGAATCTGTTCAAGTGTGCCGAGGACGTGGGCCTGCCGGTGACCTTCGATGGCTCTGACCAGCTCACGGGTGACTTCGGGCTCTACGATGACCCCGGTCTGCCGCAGCTCGAGCATACCCTGCAGCGCTACCCGAAACTGGCCATGTTCGGGCATGGCCCCGTGTTCTGGAGTGAGATCGCGCGGCTCGAGACCCCGGCGGAACGCAGCTACATCTTCCGCCGCGAGGGCGGCCAGGTGGGGCGCCTGCCCGTGGGGCCGGTCCAGGAGGAGGGCGTGGTGCCGAAGCTCCTGCGCCGTTACCCGAATCTCCACGGCGACCTCTCCGACTTCACCGCCTACAACGCCCTGAACCGCGACCACGACTACGGCCCGCGGTTCCTCACCGAGTTCCAGGACCGCATGTTCTTCGGCACGGACCTCTGCTTCCCCACCATGCCGATCGCGTTGCCTGACCTCCTGATCCAGTGGCGTGACTCCGGCAGGATCAGCCCCACGGTCTTCGGCAAGGTGGCGCGGGAGAACGCGATCCGGTTCTTCGGCCTGGCGTGACGGCCCGACACCCCCGAAGGCGGAGCGGGAGGCGCTGTGGCGGGAGTCCGCGCGAGGGTGACAGCATCCCGTCGCGCCGGCGTTTGCAGTGTGCTCGCAAGCCAGGCGCGCCAGCGGTCGGCAATGACATACCCGATAGCGTCTTGCGTCGACCTGTCGGCCGACGCTTGCGGCGCCATTGCGAACGGCGGCTTCTGCGGGGACCTTATGCTGCGCCCGCGACCGGTCGGGTCCCACTCAGGACAACTGCAGGATGGCCACCAGCGCCTCGGCCACCGCCTTGAGACCCTGGCTGTCGGCGACCTCAAGCCACCCCTTCAGCCGGTGTTTGGCCACGGCACGGATCTGGTCCACAACCGCCACTGCCGGCTTCCCCTGGCAGCGGAAGGCGACGGTCACCGGGGGGTGAGCCTCTGCGGTTGAGGATAGCGGCACCACGACCACCGTCCGGCGCAAGCGGTTCAGCGTGTCATGGGACAGCACCAGGCAGGGCCGGGTCTTCCTGATCTCTGACCCCTGCGTTGGGTCCAGGCTGACCCACCATACGTCGCCCCGCTGAACCTGCCGAGCGGTCATTCGTCCACCCCGTCATCGAACGCCTGCCATTCGCCAATCTCCCGCTCCAGGGCGGTGTCCGCGTTGGCCGCGCGACACGCGGCAGCAAGGGCATCGTCCTGCTTCGCCAGTTCCGCCTCGATCAGGCGGGTGACGAGGCGGGAGCGCCGCCGCGGCGGCACCGCAGCCCGGAACCGGTGAGCTGTTGCGTCAGGTATGGACAGGGTCACTCGCATGGAGGGAACTGTATGCTGTAAGACTTATGACGTCAAGCCATCTGCACTCGGGCCGTCGGCCAGCCATGGCGGCGCCGCGCATAGCGGACGCCTAGGGTGCCGGCAGCAGTTCCAGGTAGTCCAGGTTGCAGCCATGGCCATCGGCGTTGGTGAGGCGGAGCACGTGCGGGCCGGGCGTGAGGGCGATGCGGGCGGCAGCCCCCGCGGCATCCAGGAACACGGCCCCGGCCCAGTCGTCGCGGTCCGGGCCGCTGTAACCGCCCGTCGGAGGGAGCGTCGCGGTGCCCAGAGGCGTGCCGTCGAGGCTCACGTGCCGTTGGCTGGCCTCGGGGCTGGCGTAGCGCAGCAGGAGGACGTAACGGCCTGCAGCCGCCACATCGAAGGGCCATTCCACCCAGGCATTGGGGGCGTTCCAGTGGGACATGGAGCCGCCGTCCGACCCGCGTTTCTCCTCGGCGGCGCGGGCCTTCACGGGCGCGTCGCCACCGCCCTGGGCCGAGAAGCTCTCCGCCTGGAGGCGCGGCCCCTGCGGCCAGCGCGCGCAACCGAGGTCGCCCGGGCCGAAAGGGGCGGTGAGGGTGACCGTTCGCACGAGCTCCGTCGCGCCGTCTGTTGCCCTCACGGACACCGCGAACGTCCCGGCCCGTGGGAAAACCCAGGCCGCCTCGGCGCCGTCGCCGACTGTCCCATCGGGTAGCGTCCAGCGCCAGGAGGGGGTCTTGCCTGCCAGGCGGTAGACCGCCCTGGCCGCAAAGGTCGCGGCCATGCCCTCGGGCGTTGCCCGCGTGGTCACTGCGATGCGCACCGATGGGTCTCCTGTCTGCGGGTAGGGTCCGTCCTGCGCCGTCCGCAACTGCAGGACCTTGCCCAGGACCTCGTCCGCGGTGAACAGCGACCCCTCCGGTCGCAGCGCCAGGTAGTCCCGGAGCAGGACCTGGACGTAGACCCCGAAGTCCGGTGGCATGCCGAAACCGATCCGGCCCTCGGTGAAATCGCGGCTGCGATCGCGGTCGGCGCCCAGGCGGTAGCGTTTGCCGAGGTCGTCGGCGGTCAGGCCCTGGAGGGTCTCCCAGGCCGTCACGCCAGCGGGGATGGCGCCGAAGACGCCAAACACGGCCACGATGGCGCGCAGTTCGCGCTGCACCGCATCCAGGTAGGCCGGCCGCGGGTCCACGTGATAGCCCAGCATCAGGCCATGGGGGTACTCGGTACTCCAGTTGAACCCGGCGGTGGTCGGGCCGGGATAGCCCCAGCCCCCGGCGGCCGTCTGCACCCGGGCCATCCAGTCGTTGCCGGCAAGGAGGGTGTCGCGCAGGCGCCGGTCGTCCGGCCGGTGTCGGAGGAGGTCCGGCAGTGCGTTGGTGGCGTACTGCATGATGTAGGACTTCACGAACGGGTGCTCGTAACCGAACTTGTCCTCCGGGACGTAGAGGTCATTGCCCGTCGAGGGGACGCCGCGCTCGTTGAACAGGAGGTCGGGGTCCTGGCAAGCCTGGAACTCCGCCCACAGGCGCTCTGCCTGCTCCAGATACGGGCGCTCACCGGTATACTCAAACAGCTTCACAAAGTCGGTCACGACCCCGATGCAACGGGTGTAGTTGACCGTGGCATGGACATGGTCCGCGGACCACCTGGCCTGCTGTTCGGCCGCGTCGCGGAAGCGGGGATCACCGGTCTCCTCGTAGGCCAGCCAGAAACCATGGAAGCCCTTGGTACAGAACGTGACCGCATCGTTGTGGCGCACGCGGTAGCTGCCCGGCCAGGGCTGCGTGCGGGCATCGGGCGGGTACCGGCTGCCCCCGTAACAGGCCGGGTCGGGTCCCCAGTTGACGGACAGGTTGTGGTAGTTCTCCGAGTAGTCCAGGGCGAGCCGGCGCAGGCGCGCGTCGCCCGTGCGGTACCAGTCCTCCCAGAGGTAGGCGCAGTGGTTATAGCGCTCGAGGCCGCCGAGGGTCCCCAGGTCGTCCCCCTTCAGGGCCAGGCCCTGGAGGGCGCTGACGACCTGCTCGACCAGGCGCCGGAGGACCGGGCTTCCGACGCTCAGCGGCGGCCCGGTGCGGTAGACCGCATCGAAGGCGCGCCAGTCGGCGCACGGCACCAGGGGCGTGTCGATGGCCGCGGCCAGTTCCGCCGGGGTCCCAGGCTGCAGCGTCACCTCCAGGGCGTGCCAGGCGCCCTCCTGGAGCAGTAGGCTATCGTTCTCCTTCGCCACCGGCTCCAGCCGGCTGAAGCGCACGGTCACCGCCTCTTGCGACGCTCTTCCCTCGAGAGTTCCGCGGTGCTGTTGCAGGGCCAGCGGGTTGGCCAGCGAGAGGAGAGTGCCATCGCCCAGCCGGACCGCAGCCATGAGGTCGGCGTGCCCGGACAGCGGGTCCCCGACGGGCAGCGACAGGTAGTGGACCGCCGGCGCGGGGAGACGCCCGGGGGCTGCCCCCGGGAATGTCACATCGACGCCGAAGTCCGGGCACCACGCGTTCTCCTTGAGATGACGCAAGAGACGATGGACCAGATGGATACGACCTGTGATGGCGACCTCGATGTCGGTCTCTCGGGAGTAGTCACTGCCATCCTCACGCCAACGCAACCAGGCGAAGAAGGGGCCGTTCTCGATCGTCGTGAGCACAGGGGGTCGTGGCGCCGTGAGGGCTGGGCCGAAGGGCCGGAGGGTAGCGAGTTCCCGGCCGTCAGGGCCCATGATCTGCAGGCCATCCTGCCGGCAACGCAGCGAGCCGGTCGAGGTCCGGACGCCTGCAGTGCCTGCCTCCACGCGGGCCAGGGGCGGCAGACCCTCGCCAGCCGCCGTCGGGCCATAGGCCAGGCCAAGGGCCTCGCCGGGCCCCAGGTCCACGGGCACGCTGAGCATCACTCGCCGCGCCGAGCCGTCCGGGTGGCGCGTGATGGTCCGGGCCTGGGCGGGCAGGGGGCCGCGGCTGGACGTGACGCCCTGCGGCGGCTCGCCCGGGATCAGCCCCGCCGGCACGGGCACCGCGATCCGCACCACCTCGCGGCAGGGCAGCCGCCGTTCATTGCGCACGGAGATGCCGACAGCCGTCGTCTCGGCGGCTGCGGTCGCGGCACTCAGGAGAGTGGCCAGGAGGAAACTCGTGGAACCTGTGGGCATAGGTACGCAACCCCGTATGCAGGCCCTATCCGCGCTTGACGAGGCAACCTCCGCACCGTTGAGGCGAGCTCCCGGCCAAGCCGGGAACGCCTGGAGGGCGGATCCTCCGTAACCCGCCGCCGGGCCACGCCGGGAACGCCTGGAGAGCGGGCCCTCCGTAACCCGCCGCCGGGATGCGGGGGTCCCGGCCTCCAGACCGCTGGGAGCTGTTGGCGGTCTGAGGCAGAGCTATGCTACCAGGTACCGGAGCAAACGCCCTACGGCTTCAGCCAGCGGTCCAGCCAGGCGAAGGCCTTTTCCTGCATCTCGGCGTTGAACTCATGGGGGCCGTCGTAGGTGACCCCCTGGAAGCGGTCCGGCACGCCCGCCTTGGCGTAGACGGCCCCGATCTTGGCAAAGGCCGCCTCGACGCCCTCGTTGGTGAAGAGGCCGTCCCGGGTGCCCTGGATGACCATCAGCCCGCCAGGCGCCACCATCGACACCACATCGGGGAGGTCCATGGAGTGATAGAGGCCGGGCACCACCTTCATGAAACCGATGCTGGTGAGCTTGGTCTCGAGCATGGCCCCGTAGGTCGACATCCAGCCGACCACGACCGCCGCCTTGATGCGCGGATGCAGCCCCGCCAGGTGCGCCGACCTGAACCCGCCCACGGACAGGCCGCAGCAGCCAATGCGCTCAGGGTCCACCTCCGGCCGCGTCGCCAGGTAGTCCACCGTGCGGAGGTCATCCGTGAACATCACCCCCGACCAGGTGATCCCCGCCTCGAACAGCCCCGTGCCCACCAGCGGCGCGCTGGCCCCGGAGCGCCGGTTGAACTCGGCCACGTCCTGGGCGCTCATCGTCTCCCGGTCCTGCCAGGCCGGCGGATCGCCGGCAAAGCGCATGCGCCGTTCGCCCCAGTAGAACATGTCGATGGCCATCACCACGTAGCCACGCTTCGCCAGCTCGCTGCCGTAGCTGCGCCCCGAGTAGGCCGTGCGCTTGAACTCCGTCAGGGACGGGTGCTCGTTCTCGGTCGCAATCACCTTCTCTTTGCCCCAGACGAAGAAGGCGCCATGGTCATGCAGGGCCACGATGGCCGGCCGGCGCTTCGGCTCGCCCTTGGGCAACAGCAGGTAGGCCGGCACGCGCAGGTCGGGCGTCGTGCTGAAGTAGAGCTTCTCCCGGATGTAGGCGCCGCAGTCTACCCGCTCCACCACCTCGGCCTTTGGCTCGCACCGGGGAGGGGCGTACTGCAGCAGGCTCAGCACCTTGGCCCGGCCCTGGGCCTTCCATGCCTCCAGATCGGTGAAGCCCGGGTGCAGAAAGGACAGCTCCAGCGTCGAGGCGTCGGCCACGCTCCGCACAAAGGGGTAGAGGCTGCCCATCTGGGCCTGCGGCGGGATGGCGTCCAGGCGTGGTGCCGGCATGGGGTCTGCTCCCTGTAGGCTGACGCTTACCAGCAGGCCCGCAGCGAAGGCGAACCCGCGTTGCCAGGCCCGCACCATGGACGGTGCCGTGCCGTGGCGGGTGACCGGTCCGGACCGGCTGTCTCGCGCCATCGCTTGCCTCCTTTGTGCGGCCGCTTACGCGCTCTTTGCCCCCGCCTTCCGGCCGCCAGGCCGCCGCGCTCACCCAATCTACCCCCTCGCCGCCGCCCGGCAAAATGCTGGCGGGTGGACAGCAGCCTTGCACCCCTGAAGGCGAGTCCTATAGTGAGGCACAGTGACTCAGGTCAGCGCCACGGTCTCGGCCCGTGGTCGCTGACCCCGGGAGCGCACCATGAAGCAGTTGACCCTGCGCGGCTTTGACGCGGAGCTTGAGCGCTGTCTGCGGGCCAGAGCCCGTGAGAAGGGATGGTCGCTCAACCGTGCCGCGCTCGATCTCCTGCGCCGCGGCGCGGGAGTGGGCCTGGATGGCGCCTGCCCCGTGGTGGTCGGGGAGGCGCTGGACGAGTTCGCTGGCAGTTGGGCCGCGGCCGAGGCAGCGCAGGTCCTGAAGGCCGTCGAGGTGTGCGAGGCCATCGACGTGGAGCTGTGGCAGTGAGACTGCTTCTCGACACCAACGCATACGTGGCCCTCATGCGAGGCGACGCCGGGGTTGCGGGGAAGGTCCGGCGCAGCGCGGGAGTCTGCATGTCGGCGATCGTCGTCGGGGAGCTGCTGCTCGGTTTCCGCCTGGGTACCCGCTTCAGCCAGAACTACCAGCAACTGGGTCGCTTTCTAGGCAATCCGTACGTCGAGTTCCTTCCCGTCAACCACACCACGGCGGAGTACTTCGGGACCCTCGCCGCCGGCCTTCGGCAGCAGGGCACCCCAATCCCCACCAACGACATGTGGATCGCGGCGCAGGCGCTGGAGCGGGCCGTCACAGTCCTGTCGGACGACATGCACTTCGGCCAGGTGCAGGGCATCCTGTGGCTTCGCCTGGACGACTGACGCCGTGCGGCCGCCTTGCCGGCGGCCGGCATGGACTCCGCAGGAGGGGGTGCGCCATGGTCCGATATGGGTACTGGCTTTGCCTGGGGACCGTGGCCGTGGCTGGCGCCGGCGCCGAACGCTGGGCCGCGCCCGCCGGGCCTGGTGCCACGACCGGGGAGCTCCAGGTCGTGCAGCGCTGGGCCGACGAGGCCTTCGCCAGGCCGCAGCCGGCGGCCGTCACCGCGGCCCCAACAGACTCCTTAGCCATCCTCCGGCAGAGCCACAAAGTATTGCTGAACAAGACCGTCTGGGATACGCCGCTGACCCTGGGTGAGGCCGTCTTCGCTCACGGTCTCTACATGGACGCCCCCGCCGCGCTGCGGGTGGTCCTAAGCCAACCGGCGGCGCAGTTCACCGCCCAGGTCGGCATTGATGCCAACGCCGACACCCGCCGCAACCCGGGTGCCGGCTCGGCCCGTTTCCACGTGCTCGTCGATGGCCGGCGCGTCCTCTCCACGCCGGTGCGGCGTCTGGCCGACGGTCCCATGCCCATCGCCGTCCCGCTCCAGGGGGGCACCCGTCTCGAACTGGAGGTCGACGACGGGGGTGACGGGCGCGGCTGGGACCAGTGTTCCTGGGGGGACGCCCGGGTCGTCTTCGGCGATGGCCGCACCTGCTATCTCGATGAGTTCCCCTTGGCCAGCCAGCCCTGGAACCCTCTCGCGACGCCCTTTTCCTTTACGTATAGGGGCGTGCACTCCGCCGAACTCCTGCCCCGGTGGGAGCACTCCGTGGTGGACCTCCCGGCCACCGGTGCGTCGGTCCGCCGGGTGACCTATCGTGACCCGGACACGGGCCTGACCCTGGTGGCCGACGTGACCCTCTACGCCGATAGCGCTGCCGTGGAGTGGCTGTTGCGGCTGGAGAACCGCGGCCCGGCGGACACCCCCGTCATCGAGCGCCTGATGCCGCTGGACTGTGCCGGCCTGCCGGCCAGCGCCGGGCCGTGGGTCCTGCGCTGGTCGAACGGCGACCGCTGTGCCGCGGACTCGTTCCTGCCCCACGATGAACCCCTCGCACCGGGAGCGCCACGCTCGTTCGCCGGGCACTCGTCGGATACGACCTGCCTGCCTTTCTTCAACCTCAAGGGCCAGAACTCGGGGTGGCTCCTGGCCATCGGCTGGACCGGCCACTGGCAGGCCGAGTTCGAGGCCCGACCAGACGGCCACGCCGCGCTGCGTACGGGCCTCTCTCAGACGCACTTCTGCCTCCATCCCGGCGAGAGTGTCCGCGGCCCGCGTAGCCTGCTGCTCTATTACCAGGGCCAAGCGCTGGACCGTGGCCACAACCAGTTCCGTCGCCTGCTGCTCCGTCAGTGCGTCCCGCAGCGCGATGGGGCCCCCATCAGGCCGCCCGTGGCCTACAGCACCGTCGCCTCGCTCTGGCTCCAGTCCAGCCGCACCAAGCAGCCCCTGGGCCGCTTGACCGCCGCCACCGAACTGGCTCTCCTGGCCAAGGCCGCCGACCTCGGCTGTGAGGCGTACTGGATGGATGCCTACTGGTTTCCCCAGCCCTGGTGGGAGAAGAACATGGGCAACTGGTACCCCCGCCCCGAGGACTTCCCCGCGGGCCTGCGCCCTCTGGGGGATGCCGCGCACGCCCGCCAGATGGACTTCGTGCTCTGGTTCGCGCCCCTCCACGTCCATCCCACCACGCGCTGGGCCGCCGAACACCCCGAGTTCATCCACGGCGGCGCGGCCGGCGGCCCCTGGAAACTGGCGGACCCCGCCGCCCGCGAGTTCCTGGTCGACTGGCTCACGCAGCGCCGGACTGAGTGGGCCTTCGACGTCTACCGCGAGGACTTCGGCACCCCCCTGCCGCCGGAATCGGCCGACGACCGCCTCGGCCTTGCCGAAATGCTCCAGGTCGACGGCTTCTACCAGTTCTGGGGTGAACTGCTCCGCCGTAACCCCGGCCTGACCATCGACAACTGCAGCGGCGGTGGCCGCCGTATCGACCTGGATACCGCCCGCCTGGCGTACACCCTCTGGCGCAGCGATTTCAACGACGTCGGCGAGGGCCTCAAAGACCGCCAGCACTGGCCCCGCATGGGCCTGGCGGACCAGGTCATGGTCACCGGCCTCTCCCTCTACTTCCCTCTGCACTCCGGCCCGGTCTGGGACCTCAGACCCTACAGCTTCCGCAGTGCCATGAGCGCCGGCATCGTCCTCTACAACGACCTCGACAGCCCGGAGGTCCCGGCCGACCTCGCCCGCCAGGCCATCGCCGAACTCAAGGAACTGCGGCCCTTCTTCCTCGGCGATATCTACCCCCTCCTGCCCCTCACGCTGAGCCAGCAGGACTGGTACGCCTGCCAGTACGATCGGCCGGACTTTGGCGCCGGCTGCGCCTTCGTGTTCCGCCGCCCGGACTGCCCCGAACCCCGGGGCGAGATCGTCCTGCAGAACGTCGACCCCACCGCACGCTACCGCGTCAGTGTCACCGGCGAGACCTACCAGCAGCCCGCTCCCACCGAAGCCCAGGGCAGCCTGCTGGCCCACCTGGCCCTCGAGATCCCCGAACCGCCGGGGTCTCGCCTGGTCCGCTACCGCCGGCTCTGACCGTCAGCCTGCGCGCGAAGCCTTTTCCTCGCTGCTAACACTTGCCTTCTGCCGGCGCGGGCAGTACTGTGCTAGCAAGGCTTGGCGCCCGGACCGACGGGACCTGCATACCTCGAGGCCCTATCCGCAGGCGCTGAGTTCGGGGGTGCAGCGTGGTCTGGGATCCCGCTGGCACCTGAAGAAGAGTGTTTGTCAAGGGACTCGGAATGGCAGACCCAAAGCGCCTCGACTGCGAACGCTCCACCATGGAATCGCGCGCAGTCCCGCAATAATGCGCTTGACTTGGTAGCATTTTGGGTGTCCAGTAGGGTCAAGTGACGGTAGGCCGTAGGGACTTCGTACCATACCCAGGCACAGTTGGCGGGGCACGGGCTAACCGAGGAGTAAGGGCTCATGCAAGCGAACCTCTGCAGGCGGACGGTGGCGGTGTGCGTGGCGGTTCTCTCGTGTATGGTCTTGCCCTCGCTGCTGGCGCAGGTTGAGACGACCCAGCCAGGGACTACGCCCACGTACTGTCCGGCCGCGACTCAGTGCCCGGCGGTGGCTACCCAGTGCCCGATTGAGCGGACGATCTGTCCGGTGCGCGCGACCCGTTGTCCGGTTGTGGATACGAGTTGTCCTGCGGTGACGACGAAGTGTCCGACGAAAGACACGTCCTGCCCGGCGGTGGACACCAAGTGCCCCACGGTGGACACGAGTTGCCCGCCCCAGACGACCCGGTGCCCGGGGACCGAGACCCACTGCCCCGCCACCGCCACCCGCTGCCCGGTGACCGGTACGCACTGTCCGCCCGTGGACACGACTTGCCCGGCCAAGGACACGTTCTGCCCGACGAACCTGACGTTCTGCCCGGCCACCTCCACCACGTGTCCTGTGACCAGCACCGTCTGTCCGGTCGTGGACACGCAGTGCCCGGCCACCTCCACCAAGTGCCCGGTCAATGATACCACTTGCCCGCCGGTGACCACCCAGTGCCCGGCCACCACGACCCGGTGCCCGGCCAATGATACCAGTTGTCCGACGGTGACCACCCAGTGCCCGACCACCACGACCCAGTGCCCGGTCAATGATACCAGTTGCCCGTCCGTGGACACTCGCTGCCCGGTGACCGACACCGTGTGTCCCCAGGGTCAGACGACCTGCCCGACGGTGACCACCAGTTGCCCGGTGCTCGACACGGAGTGCCCGGTCACCGACACCCAGTGCCCGGTGCTCGACACGGAGTGCCCGGTCACCGACACCCGGTGCCCGGTTCTCGACACCACCTGTCCGACGGCGGACACGCGCTGCCCGCCGGCGACGACCCAGTGCCCGGTGGTCGACACCACCTGCCCGACGGTGGGCACGCGCTGCCCGCCGGCGACGACCCAGTGCCCGGTGGTCGAGACCCAATGCGTGGCCGATGCCGCGACCCGCTGCCCGCCGGTCGACACCCGCTGCCCGTCGGTGGACACCCATTGCCCGCCGCAGTACACCGCCTGTCCCGCGTCCGAGACCAAGTGTCCGCCGGTGACGACGGAGTGCCCGGTGTTCCAGACGCGCTGTCCGCCCGTGGATACGGGCTGCGCCGCGGGAACCGTGACCGTCTGCCCGCCGGTCGCGACGCAGTGTGCCAACATCCTCACTCAGTGTCCGGTGGTGGATACCCATTGCCCGGAGACCGACACCAAGTGCCCGCCATCTGACACCAAGTGCCCGGTCGTCGACACGCGCTGCCCGTCGGTCGATACGCAGTGCCCGGTAGCCAACACCAAGTGCCCGGACGTCGCCACGCAGTGTCCGGTGGTGGACACCCAGTGCCCGGCCATCGAGACGAAGTGCGCTGTCCCCCACCCCAATGGCGATGGCGGCGGCCTGGAGACGCAGTGCCCGGTGGTCGATACCCAGTGCCCGGCATCTCCGACCAGGTGCCCGGTCGTCCGCACCGAGTGCCCCGCGATCCCGACCCGCTGCCCGGTGGACGAGACGCTCTGTCCGCCGACGGACACCCGCTGCAACCAGGTCCCGACCCAGTGCCCGCCGGCGCAGACCCAGTGCCCGGTGGCCGAGACCCGGTGCGTGGCCAACGGCGAGACGCGCTGCCCGCCGGTGCCGACCGAGTGCCCGCTGGTCATGACCCGCTGCCCCAAGGGCGAGACCCACTGTCCGGTGACGCAAACCCAGTGCCCGGTCATCGAGACCCAATGCGAAGCGGACAGCGTGACCCGCTGTCCGGTGGTGCTGACCCAGTGTCCGTTCGCCGTGACGCAGTGCGTTGGCCCCAATGGTGCCGGGACGGAGACCTACTGCCCGCCGGCGGAGACCCAATGCGTCGGCCCGCAGACCGTCTGTCCGGCAGTGGCTACCCAGTGCCCGGTGGTGGACACCCAGTGCCCAGCCGGGCCGACCGCCTGTCCGCCCGGTGAAACTACGTGCGCCGGAGCGACGACCGTCTGTCCTGCGGTCCTGACCCAGTGCCCGGTGACCGACACCATCTGCCCCGCCTATGTGGAGACCCGGTGCCCCACTGACCATCCCACGACCTGCCCCGGGGCGGGGTACACCATGTGCGCGGGCAGTGTGACCACCTGCCCCGTGGTCGAGACCCAGTGTACGGGCACCCCGGACCCGACCAAGTGCCCGACCGTGACGACGCAGTGCCCTGGCCTCCAGACGCACTGCCCGGTGAGCGATACCGTGTGTCCCGAGCAGGACACCCAGTGCGCTCCTGCGGACGGCTCGGCGACCCGTTGTCCGGCGAACCCAACCACCTGTCCCCCTGAGGATACGGCCTGCGTTCAGACGCTGACCAAGTGCCCGCCGATCTCCACCCGTTGTCCGGCGGTCACCACCCAGTGTCCGGTCACCGTGACCCGCTGTCCGAGTACCCTGCCGACCCTCTGTCCGGTGGTATCGACCCGGTGCCCTGCTGCCACCACCCGCTGCCCGGCA
>Ga0172371_10002052_pt1 | contig 32156 bp, 22 predicted proteins | sample Lak12m_FD_114543 | JGI IMG/M metagenome (GOLD analysis project Ga0172371, IMG submission 114543) | Freshwater microbial communities from Kabuno Bay, South-Kivu, Congo - kab_022012_12m | ecosystem: Environmental > Aquatic > Freshwater > Lake | place: Democratic Republic of the Congo: South-Kivu...
AGCGGCGTCAAAGCGGCCATCAGCGGCAGCGTCAACTGACTCATATAGACCTTACCGCGCGTCTTTACGTTTGACTTATGATAGGGTTGAATGAGTAAAATCCTGATGGCAATCACCTGCCCTGATGAGCGTCCTAAACGACGATTTCTGATGGGAACCGACCATAGCGATCGATTCAATGAACTGTACCAACAGAACCCCTGCTAAACAAGCCGACCGCCAAAATAGCCGGTCGTCGATGGGCCTACCCGCCCGCTGCCGGTCTTAACTGAGGAACCGGGCAAGTTTGGCTGAAGTCATTCCATTCCGCGGGCTGCGCTACAACCTGCCCCTCGCCGGTGATGCCGCGGACCTCGTTTCCCCCCCATACGACATCATTTCACCCGATGCCCAGCGGCGCTACCACGAAAAAAACGCCAATAACGCCATCCACCTCGATTTCGGGCTGGACGAGCCCGGAGACAGTGAAACCAGCAACCGTTACACCCGCGCCGGCACCGCCCTTGACGATTGGATCCAGCGCCAGATCCTGACGCCGGAACCAGATCCGGCCTTCTATCTGCTCAGGGAAGATTTTACCGGACCGGACGGACAGCCCGCGGCCCGCACCGGCTTCATGGCCGCCGTGCGCCTGGCGGAGTTCTCTGAGGGCGTCATTCTGCCCCATGAAGAGACAGCCTCCGGCCCCAAGCAAGACCGCCTCCGTCTCATGGAAGCCACCGACGCGAACTTAAGCCCCATCTTCTGCCTCTATTCAGACCCTGGGCACGAGATCACCGGCGCCCTGGAAAAAGCCGCGGCAGCCATGGACGGCCCGGCGATCGACATCATCGACGACGCTGGCATCCATCAGCAGCTCTGGGCCATCCGCGACGAGCAGGCCACCTCCCAGGTCACAAAAGCTCTCGCGGAAAAGATCCTCCTGATCGCCGACGGCCATCACCGATACGAGACCGCCCTGGCCTACCGCAACGCTCGACGCCAGCGCGATGGCGACCCGGCGGACCCGCAGCCCTATGACTACCTGATGGTCTATCTCGCCAACATGGATGACTCCGCCCCCCAGGTGCTGCCCATCCACCGTCTGGTCTGCGGCCTGGCGCCGGAAACCGTAGCCGGCCTGCCGGCCATGCTGGAAAAAGATTTTGAGATCACAAAATTTACAGATGGGGAAGGAAACAGCGCGGCTGAGTCCCCCGCGTCACAGATGATCGAGCGCCTCAGCGCTGCCGACTCCAACCGCAACGCCTACGGCCTCTACCTGCCAAAACAGGATTCATATTACCTGCTCGTCACTCGCCACCCCCGCCCGGTTCTAAATGACGACACCGGCCACTCCGCGGCCTGGCGTTCCCTGGAAGTATCCGTGCTCGACCGGCTGGTGCTGGCAGAAATAATGGGCATCAGGAATAACGGCCTCAACGAGACCGCCCGCGTCAATTTCGTAGAAAGAACCGATGCGGCCCTCGCCCAGTCAAAGGACTGCGACGCCGCTTTCTTCGTGAACCCGACCTCGATGGCTGAGATCAGGTCGGTGGCCGAGGCCGGCGAAAAGATGCCCCAGAAATCCACCTACTTCCACCCCAAGCCGCTGACCGGCCTGGTTTTCCGCAGCTTCCGCTATTAGCCGTCCGCGCACGCTATGACCGCATTCATTCTCGCCATCAGCCTGGTCATCATTCTCGCCGGTTGCGAGGGCTTCACCAACGGCGTCGAGTGGTTCGGTAAGAAACACGGCCTGGGCGAAGGCGCCGTCGGCAGCGTGCTGGCCGCGGTAGGCACCGCCCTGCCGGAAACCATCATCCCGCTGGTCGCCATCATCTTCGGCGCGGGTGAGGCCTCCAAGGAAATCGGCGTGGGCGCCATTCTGGGAGCCCCCTTCATGCTGTCGACGCTGGCCATGTTCGTGAGCGGCGCCGCCCTGGTCATCTTTCATTTCACCCGCGGCCGCCCGCTCGACCCCCAGGTAAATCAGAAGATCATCGGCCGTGACCTGACATTCTTTCTGATCTTCTACCTGGCTGCCATCATCGCCGGCGTCCTCAATTTCAAAGTCATCGATGTGATTTTAGCCGGCGCCCTATTTGTGGGTTACGGTATCTACGTCTATGTGACGCTCAGGACGGAAGGCGACCTCGACGGCCACACCCGCCCCCTCTATCTGGCCAGCTCCCACCCGCCGAATTTCCCGCACCTCAGATGGATCCTGGTGCAGATCATCCTTTCACTCGGAGCCATAGTCTTCGGTGCTCACCTGTTCGTAGGAGTCGTCCAGGAAGTCGCCGACTTCTTCGGCTTGCCGGCGCTGGTCATCTCGATGCTGATCACCCCCATAGCTACGGAGCTGCCGGAAAAATTCAACAGCGTCCTCTGGATCCGCGGCCGCAAGGATACCCTAGCCCTCGGCAACATCACCGGCGCCATGGTCTTCCAGAGCACCTTCCCGGTCTCTGTGGGCCTGCTGCTCACACCCTGGCACCTGAACACGGTTTCGCTGGTGAGCGCCGCCGCCGCCCTCGGTTCCGGATTCCTGATAACGATCTGGATCAGGCTGAAGAAGACCATCGCCTGGTGGATGCTCCTGATGAGCGGCCTCTTCTACGCCGCCTTCGTCACCTACGCCCTCGCGTTTTCCATCTAACAGAGTTCTTTGCTAGACTAACGTGCGGCCCGCATGGGCCTGTTTTTTACCACATGTGCGCCCGTAGCTCAATTGGCAGAGCAGGGGACTCTTAATCCCAAGGTTACAGGTTCGATTCCTGTCGGGCGTACCAGCTTACTTCCTGCCTGCCGCTGGATCCCACAAAACGGGTGCCGTCCTCTCGAATGGCCTTTTACTAGGGATAAGTAAACAGGTTGCCACAGCCATCATGTGCCGTAGCAAAGGTTGACGTCGGGAACAATATCAGGCCGGGCTGTAGATGATACTTAAGTGTAAATGGCCTGCTCCCTCCCGCAGGTATATAACCCATGCCAATTGGTAAAGTGCTGGTGCACGAAACGCCATAATTACTGATTGAATTGACAATATATAAATCAGAGATATCTGAATAAAGGCTATCGACTCGATAGTCCACGGACAGTTGCAGCCCCTGATAATCACCATAACTCGCCCAATACGATCTATTTTTTATCAGGGATAGTGGTGGCTTGGCACCCGTGCAGACGCCATTGCCCGCATTGATATCGGAGATAAATACATCCGTGCCATTATTCGTGTCGCCGATTATCAAGTTCGAGGCATCGGATGCGAAGGCAATGATTCTTCCATCCGCGGAAATCGTTGGGCGCACGCAGATTGCATTAGCCTGTTCACCAGCTGAACCGGAGGAGACCCGAGTCGTGACATTCGTCTGACTATCTTTCACGAAGATGTCCCGCTGATTATTGGTATCTCCCGTTACCAGATTCTTGGCATCGGATTCGAAGGCAACATAACGGCCATCGGGCGTAATCGAACTACTCCAGCTCGCACCTCCCGTCGCCTGAGCGCCTGAAGAATTCGTAGACATATCACGAACGATGCCGGTGACGGTATCCTTGAGATAAACGGAACTCAGATTGTTCGTTTGCCCGCTGACCAAGCCGTAACCGTCAAAAGCCACAAACCGTCCATCGGCCGAAATCGAGGCGTTGGAATAGCCATTGGCCCCCTGCGCGCCAGACGATTTTGTGGAAACGCGAGTAGTTGACCCCGTGAGGATGTCTTTTACAAATATATCCACGACATTGTTAGTGTCGCCTGTGACCAGATTTGGGGAATTTGAAGTAAATGCTACATAGCGCCCGTCTGCTGAAATCGCGGGATCGCTGTTGCCTCCGGTTGTAGTCTGTGCGCCAGATGAATCGGTTGATGCTCTCAGCATAACGCCCGTTGTCATGTTTTTAACAAATACATCCTCAGCATTGTTAGTGTCGCCCGAAACAAGATTTGTTGCCAGGGATGAGAAGGCCACAGAAAGGCCATCAGCTGAGATGTCCGGCGAGACGCTGTTGCCTCCGATTGCCTGGGCTCCGTTTGAATCGGTAGATACCCGCGTTGTGAGACCGGTCAACGTGTCTTTGATGAATACGTCATTAAATCCATTTGTATCACCGTCAACGAGGTTAGCAGCATAGGAGGAAAAGGCTACGAAGCGTCCATCAGCAGAGATCGACGGAAAACCGTTGCTGCCCGATGTCTGTGCTCCGGAGGAACTAGTGGACACCCGCTGGATGAGGCCGGTTTGAATATCCTTTAAAAATACGTCAGCTCGATTATTTGTGTCGTCACTTACCAGGTTGTCAGCATAAGAGAAGAAGGCGACGTATCGTCCATCAGCTGAGATATCTTGACCAAGGCTTGAGCTTGCCGCTTGCGCACCCAGTGAGTTGGTTGATGCCCGCATGATCACATTCGCTCCCAGGGCATTAAAAGTAATGGAAAGCGCAGAAATAATTACCAGCGACATCATAAGATAAACAGAAAGACTTATTTTCTTCGCCCTCGACAAACGACATGCGAAATTGCGGACAGCCTCCGTCATTTACCCCTTCCCCACGACCCGGTTGGCGGCCCATTTCCGCCAGACTTATTTCCACCCTTCATGGTCAGGGTGATTAAGTTTGTCGACTTTATGCCCGAAATTGTCAGTTGTCAATAGGAAACGACAAAGACCAATTTCCTCTCGGAATCTAGTTAACCTTATCCCTAACCAGCAGGTAAAATTCACCAGCGATTCCACAAAAAAGGACCTCTAATCGAGGTCCTTTTTTGTGCCCTCATAAGGGCGGTGAGGGCGGGGGCTTGACGTTTCCGTCAAATCTTAGGTCAAATGCATGCCAGGTAGCTCATCAAACGAGTTATAGAATGTTGTCCGCTGGCTGACCACCAACTGCGGCGTGCCCTCGGTGCTGACCACCTGCACCGGACCGTTCATCTGTCCGGGATACAGCGGGGTTACCCGGCCACCCGCTGGTATGGAATAGTGTCCGACCAGCGTGCCGCCGATCTTCACGTCGACCTCAGCGGTGGTCTGGCTCTGATTGCCCACCAGCACCCAGGTTTTCATGCCGGCGGAAACATCGTCATACCAGGCAAACCACTGCTCTGAGGTCAGGCTGGCATCTGAAGCTCCCGGCACCTCTTCGAAGGAACCCCGGTACGTGGACCGCTCGCCAACGATCAGTGGCTGACCGTTAGTGCTGATAACCCGCACCGGACCGTTCATAGTGCCGTTATAATCAGGAGTGATCCGGCCGCCTGCGGGAACCTCATAGAGACCCATCAGTGTTCCGGCGATGTAGATGCCTACCTGGGCGGTTTCGCTACCCTGATTACCCACGATGACCCAGGTCCGCATGCCGGGGCTGACCTCGTCGTACCAGGTGAAGTTATATTCCGAGGCCAGTGAGCTGGCGGCCTTGCCGGCTATCTCATTGAAGGTGCCGTTATAAAAGACCCGCGAACTTACCAGCAGCGGTTGCCCATTAGTTGACACGACCCGCACCGGACCATTCATTACTCCGGGGAACTCCGGCATTGCCTGCCGGCCGGGATCCAGTGAGTAGCTGCCCTTGAGCTCGCCGCCGATGAACAACTCTACCTGAGCGGTCTGGCTTCCCTGATTGCCGATCACCACATAATTCTTCATGCCGGGGCTGGCCTCGTCGTACCAGGATAGGAGCTGCTCGCTCGCCAGCTGATCCTGCGACATCGCCGGCAGCTCCGAGAAGGTATTGTTGTAAACGTTGCGTTCGCTCACCAGCAGGTCCCCGCCAGTGCGCGAGACAACCTTCACGGGCCCGCTGGCCAGGCCGGCAAACTGAGGTGTGGCCCGCTGCTGCGGTTCGATGGTGTAGGTCCCTCTGAGGACGCCGCCGACATAGACGTCAGCGGTCTGCGCGGTCAGCCCCGGGTTGCCGATGATGATCCAGCTCCTCATATTGACGTTGTCATAGACACCAAAGAAGTAGGCGCGGCCACTGGGATTGCTGAAGCTGACAGGCGCACTGGCAGTCGTCACGTTGCCCGCGCTGTCGTAAGCCTTTGCGGAGACCTCATAGGAACCATCCGGATATGCCACTGTCGCCAGATTCTGGCTGAAAGGAGCGGTCGTGTCGGTCCCCAGCAGCGTATCGCCCAGGAAGAACTCCACCTTGTTGACTCCAACATTGTCAGAAGCAGAAGCCGTCAGAGCCGCATCGCCCGTCAGAGCCGCTCCGGCAACTGGCGCCGTCAGGTCGACACTTGGCGGCGTTGCGTCCGGTCCCTGAACGGCGGCCCGGAAAGCCGCCAGGCTGGCCGCTGAACTATCGATACGCCAATCGGTTTCCTTGTTGATGTTGAACCAGGTGATCAGTTCGATCTTCGGGAACCTTACTGGCAGTTTTGCGAATGCGTCCGTGATCCAGGCTGCCTTGTCGCCGCCCACCTCGGTGCTGGCGGTCTCGGCGATTACGACCGGCTTATTGGTGCGCGACGTGAAGGCATCATAGCTGGGTCCGAAGACCACATCGATCGGCTGCCATTCTGAAGTCCATTCAGGAGTGTTGTAGAGGTGGCCCCAGTTGTAGCCGTTGATGCCGACGAAATCGACATAAGCATCGCCGGGGTAGTACGTATTGAAAGTGTTTAGAGCGCTGGCCACATCGCCGTCACGGTTAGGAGACCAGACCCACTTCACGTTGGTGGCGCCTTCCTGCACGAAGATATCGTGGACATGGCGCCAGGCAGGCACGTAATCATCAGGAGTGTTTCCGTTGACCGTGCCGCCCCAGGTGACCCAGTCACCGTTCATCTCACACATCGGCCGGAAGTAAACCGTGTAACCAAAATCCCTCAGCTCCCTGGCCCACCGGCGGATGTTGTTGTCCAGATAACCGGCCGTGATGCGTTCCAGTCGGTACGCCGGCTGGTTAGTCGCCGGCAGCGAGAAATCGTGAGGCTCCCAGGCCAGCTGGATGATCCGGCCTTCCTCCGCCATCGGCCGGAAATTATCCGCATAGAAATTTTCACCAATGGATTCATACCAGAGAAAGACGTCAGCCTGGCGGCCGATCTGGGATTCGAAGGAATGAATATCGGTGATATCCGGAAGCTGCTCATCCGGAAGTTGCGGATCGGGAAGGAAGACCCCGATTTTAAGCCCTGCTGGCTGCGTTGCACTCGCGGGTGAAGCGGCCAGGACAGCAAAAAGCGCAACTAAAAGCGCCAAACTAAAAATTGTCGCAACAAGGCGGGACACTGAAGCCAAGCCTCCTCGGCGGCAGCCAGGCTATCGTAGTCGCGAACGACCTTAGACCCTTGGCTTTGCGCCACTCCGTTTCCGGAGTTTTGCCCTTATCACCTGGACTTGGCTTCTCCCCCACCGGCCCTGTTCCGAGGTGCGGCCGCGAATGCGGCCACTAATTGTATCGACAGACGCTTTTCCTTCATTAGCAGGTAAAACCCGCCTCGGCCCCGTTAGTCCCCCTTAATCATAGCCTCGCTTGTCCCAAGAAATTCCATGAATGATGCCGGCTGCTATCCAAAAAATCAGATAATTCGGCCATTGCAGAAAGGCGTCGATTGTGACTGAATTTAGCAGAATCGCGATGATGCTAGCCAGCGCCACCAGCGCCCATAGCCGCGAGGGTCCCCTGATACGAGCCACGTCTATCCCTTCCCGAAAAATCAGGATCACCATGGCTGTCCAGACGATGAACCCGATAATGCCCGCTTCCAGCAGCAGACACAGGTAATAATTATCCACCGCCAGGGGCTGCCCCCAGGCTTCATACCATTCCGGATCGATATGGGTGACCAGCTCAGGCGCTCCCTGAAAGAGGCCGACGCCGAGCGGATGCTCCTCGATGCCCGCCAGGGCGGCGCGCCAGGCGACCTCCCTGCCGCTGACACTACTGATGCTGCGCTCGTCGATTTCGCTTTCGATCCGCTGCCAGAACACCGCGGCGGTGGACAGGACGAGAACAGTGATCATCAGTGCCGGGAAAACCGCCTTTTTGTTGCGGGTGCGCAGGATGACCAGCATCGTCCCCCCGGCGAGTACGACACCCACGATCCAGCTACCCTTGGAATACGTAAATACCAGGGCTAAAGCTCCCGCGGCCATGGCAATAAATGCCAGCACCCGCTGCCAGGCCGAGCGCGAGATCGCCAGCAGCAGGCCTGAAAAAGGCAATACCTGCAGCAAGAAGGCGCCAAAAGGCACGGGATGAGCCAATGTCGATCCGATGCGGTGAATGCCGCTACGCGGGTCGGGGACGTTCTCGCGAATCAAGTCTGTAAAGACGAAGTTCTCCTGCACCACATACTCGACCAGACCGTATAACGTCGTCGCCAGCGTCAGTCCGACGATCGTATACATGATCAGCCGCGAAAGGGATTCCGCTCTCTTGACCAGGAGCGCGGTCACATAAAAGGTGCCGAGGCCGAGTGTCACATATTTCAATGTGACGAGGGCGGAGGGACTGGTGCTATTGTGCACCACCAGGAACATGGCAAATATGAGCACAAATAAGTCGACGGGAGCGCCCCTTATCTCCTGCCTTCCCTTGGCGAGATAGACCCCGCCGGCAAGGGCCAGCAGAGGGGCCATAAGGGCCAGCGGGTCCAGCCATTTATTTCCCAGGAGGAAATTCGCGGAAAAATAGCTCTGGGGATAAAGCACCGCGATGGATAAGGTCGCGCACACCAGCAGTGCCATTGCCCGGTCCAGGCGTGAGGTCTCGTTCAGAACTTCCATGTCGCTGTGAGTGGGGTACATTCCGCAGTAATGGCTTCCATAGGCAGATTAACAGCAGAATTATTGGATTGCCAAATGGCCCACCAAGCTCGATAATTAAAATCCATGCAGGCTTATCGACAATTGACAGTCCGGCACTTATATGCGACCATTATTAACAGTGGGTTCGAACCTTTAGGGTATTCACGTTTCACGGGGAGGCGCTGAATACGGTTATATAACGACGCCACCAGGAGCGTGCAACCTTAATGGTACCTATGAGCAATGGAGCCCGTCCGGGGACTCCCTGTGGGCAAATATCACTGAACCACTCCGATCATCCTGTAACTGTTGATTTTTCCTTGTCATATCTTCGCGTCTTCTTGCGGAATTCATTAAGTAGCCGTACGGCTACCGTCCGCTAACTCCACGGGTATTCTTTGAAGATCGAACCAGAAAATTTTCGCTTTAACTACCTTGAATCCAGGCTGGGAAATATCCCGGGCACGCGGCAGCAAGTCCGGGCGGCAACTGCGCCTCCCCTGGTTGCGCCCAGAATGGATGATGGCTGCGAAGTGTCGATTCCGCATTTCTTCATGGTCCCGCCACCATCAAGCCAGAAGCTGAAAAAAGTGACGCTGGTGATTCCCTGTTACAACGAGGCGACGGGCATCGGCTCTGTGATCGATGGAGTTCCTCATGGGAAGCTGCGCAAGGCCGGTTACTCAGTGGAAGTCCTGGTCATTGACAACAACTCGACTGATAATACGGCTGAAATCGCCAAAGCCCACGGTGCCCGTGTCGTTACTGAACCCAAAAAGGGCAAGGGCAACGCCATCAAAACCGCTTTTTATTCCATCACTAGTGACAGCGACTATGTTGTCATGATCGATGGTGACAACTCTTACAAGACCTCCGAGATCCTCAGGCTCCTGGAACCGCTCGAGAGCGACTTCTGCGATGTGGTCATGGGATCGCGGCTGGCGGGCAGGATGGGACAGAACTCGATGAAGGGTCACCACCGCTTTGGCAACTGGCTCTTCTCCATGCTGGTCCGCAACGCCTATAAGGTGAATATAACCGATACGCTCACCGGCTACTTCGCCTGGCGCTATGAGGTAGTGGAAAAGATGCGCCCCCATATTTCCAGTCAGGGTTTTGCTCTGGAAATGGAGATGATCACGACTATGGCGCGCCTCGGCTACGAAGTATATTCCGTACCCATCACTTATGCGGAGCGCAAAGGCGACTCATCGCTCAGGGCCTTCCGGGATGGCCGTACCATCCTTTCCATGTTTTTCAAAAAGCTATTCTGGCGCCCCGGAGAAAAGATGCGGGTGGCGTTTGTTTCTGATGCCGTCTATCCGTTCCATAAAGGCGGAAAAGAAAAGCACATCTATGAGGTCTCGCGGCGCCTGGCTGAACACGGCCGAGACGTTCATATATACACGATGAAATGGTGGGACGGCGATCCTGACATCAGGATCGACGGCGTTAATTACCATGCCATCAGCAAGCTGTATCCTATGTACATCGGGGAACGGCGCTCAATCAAGCAGGGGCTGCTGTTTTCGCTGGCCTGCTTCAAGCTCTTCCGCAAGAAGTTTGACATCGTGAACGTCGATAACATCCCCTACTTCCCCCTGTTCGCCATGCGGATGATCTGCTGGCTGAAACGGAAGAAGCTCTACGCCACCTGGCATGAGGTCTGGGGACGGGATTACTGGCTGGAATATCTGGGCGGCTGGCGTGGCATCATGGGATACCTGGTAGAGAAGGTTTCGATGAAGCTCCCGGATACGATCATCTCGGTATCCCATCATACGACCAAGCGCCTGAAGGCCGCCGGAGTCCGCAAAGACATTCACACAGTGCTCAACGGAATCGATCCGGAACCGATTTTTTCCTCCCCCGTGCATAGCGAAGAGTCGGATGTCGTGTACGCCGGGCGGTTGATCAAGCACAAGAACGTCGATCTGCTGGTCGAGGCGGTAGCCAAAATCAGGGAATCCCGGCCGGACATCAAATGCACGATCATCGGTGAAGGTCCGGAAAAGCTTTCGTTGATCGAGCAGGTACGGGACCTGGGGCTGCAGAATAATGTCAGATTCATGGACTTCCTGAACAATCAGAGTGAGCTGTACGGCATCATCAAGGCCAGCAGGATGCTGGTATTACCCAGTACCAGAGAGGGTTTTGGCCTGATCGTCGCCGAGGCAAACGCTTGCGATGTCCCGGTGATCACCACCAGCCATAGCGACAACGGCGCCCGCGAGCTGATCATCGAGGGCGAGAACGGGTATCTGACCCAAGCCGATGCGGATCAACTTGCCGGAAAAATGCATCACATACTGGATGAAAAAGGCACACTAACGCCGCTCATGACCTTTCGCAGGGAGTTCGGGAATCTGAACTGGAACCGCGTTGGTGATGATTTTGACAGAATTCTCGTATAGGAATGAAACGGCGCCCGACAAATTAATCGTAACTACCAGCTGGGACGACGGCCACATCAAGGATTTCCGGGTCGCCGATTTGCTGGAAAAGTATGGCCTTCAGGGCACCTTCTACGTAGCTCCTGAATCACGTGAACTAGCTCCAGGCGACCGCCTGGGAACCGAGCAGATCAGAGAGCTCGGGCAAAGATTTGAGATCGGCGCTCATACTTTTTCCCACCCTGACTTAACGAAGCTACCCCTTGACGAGGCCCTCGCTGACATAGATAAAGGCCGGACCTTTCTCGAAGCAGCTACCGGCGGCCAGATCACATCCTTCTGCTATCCCTATGGCAAATATAATCGGGACATCGCCCGGGGCCTGCGAGGTCTGGGTTTCACCTATGCGCGCACTGTAAGGCAATTCGAAATCCGGGAGGCCGATCCGCTGACAGCTGGAACCACAGTTCATGCGTATCCACACCGCTCCCCGCTCCTCAACTTCCTGCGCACCGCAGGGTTCAATCCATTAAAGGCCCGGCATTACCTGGACTGGAGCGTGCTGGCAACCGATCTGTTCGACACCGGTCTCAAAAGCGGTGGCGTCTTTCACCTCTGGGGCCACTCCTGGGAAGTCGACCAGCATGATGACTGGAAAAAGTTGGAACAGGTCTTCGCATATATTTCTAGCCGCCAGGAAGTGGAGTATGTGCCGAACACTTTCCTCGGGAAGCCTCCCAAAACCAGATTATTGATCGCCTCCTCATATTTTCCCCCCAAGATGGGCGGGCTGGAGCGCTATGCCGGAGAGATGGCAAAGGGTGCGGTCGCGGCCGGGCACGATGTGCATGTCATCACTTCTGGCACCTCCCGCCTGACCGAAGAAGTTAACTCCGAGGGCGTGAAGATCCATCGGCTGCCGGTTCAATTCAAGATCTCGGATACACCGGTAAGCCTTCGCTGGATAACACGTGTCAGGAAACTCATTCGCGAAATCAATCCCGACGTCATCAATGTGCACCTGCCGGTGCCGTTTCTGGCCGATCTGGCGGCACTGTTTGCCGGTAACACCCCAGTGATCGTTACCTATCACTCAGGCTCGATGAAATGCCGCGGATTTTTACTGGACCGGGCGATCGACTTCTATGAGAAGTTGCTTTTGCCGCTGAGCCTGAAGAAGGCCAGCAAGATCATTTGCGCGTCCGAATTCATCCGCCAGAACTTTTTAAAGAAATATCTTGATAAGTCGATGACGATCTATCCAGGAGTGGACACGTCGGTTTTCCAAAAAAGAACCGCCGTTCCTGATAACCGGAACGTGATTTTTGTGGGCGATTTCCGCACCGCCGGAAAAGGCCTCGATTGTCTGAGGGAGGCTATCAGACTTGTACCGGGCACGATCCTGCATGTTGTGGGAAAAGGCAATCAGATCGATTCTCCCCAGACGGTTTATCACGGAGAACTTTTTGGCGCTGACCTGGTGGCCCAGATCCAGGACAACCAGGTCCTGGTGCTCCCCAGCGTCAATCAATCGGAGGGTTTTGGCATGGTATTGATCGAGGCAATGGCTTGCGGCGTGCCGGTCATAGGCTCCGATATCGGTGGCATATCCTGGGTCGTCCGGGATCACGAGGATGGCCTGCTGGTCCCCGCTCGCGATCCAGCTGCCCTGGCCGCCGCGATCAACTATATTATTGACAACCCCGGTGCCGCGGGAAAGTTCGCTGACAGGGCTTATGAGAAGGTGACAGCAGCTTATCGCTGGGAGACGAATGTGGATGAATACCTGGAACAGATCACCATGTTGCTTAATCATGCCAACCAGCCACAGCTGGCCGGACGCCATGCGTAACCAGAGCGTGGCCCTGATCATGACTCTCTTCAATGAGAAAAAAGACTTGCCGGCGCTGCTCAATTCGATCGATCACCAGAGTTTGGCGCCTGATGAAATCATCATCTGTGACAATGGTTCTACCGACGGGACGCTGCGGATACTTCATGACTGGCAGGAGACTCTTCCCCTGCAAGTGACCATCATCGAAAGATCCGGGGTGAACATTGCCGCTGGCCGCAATGCGGCAATCAGAGCGGCGGCCTCCGCGATCATCTGCGTAACGGATGGAAGTTGCATCCTGCATTCGGACTGGTTGAAGGAGATCACCGGACCATTGCGAAGCGGCGACGAAAGAACCGGCATAGTCTATGGTGACACGGTCGCCATCGGAGAAAGCCGGATCGGCAAGCTCTTCGCCAGGCTGCATTCGTTGAAGACCGCCGGGAGGGTGCTCAGTGACTCCGCTCATTCCAGCAGATCGGTCGCATTTCGAAAGTCAGCATGGGAAACCGTGGGAGGTTATCCCGAATGGATGACCCTGGCTGGTGAGGATACTTACTTTTTCACCCAGATGGAGAAGATTTCAGACAGTCAGTGCGCGGCCGCCGCCAAAGCCTACTGGCATCATGGCGAGGAGTCATTGGGCAAGATTTTTCATCGTCATCAGCGCAACAGTGCTGGTGACGGCGAAGCAAACCTTTGGCCGGTGCGTTATCTGATCCTGCTCGGCATTTATCTGCTCATCTTTTCGGGGTTGTTGCTAGCGCTACTTTCTCCGGTCTGGCTGCCATTTACGCTCGCCCTCCTGCTGGTGATCGTTTATCGTCATACTCCAGCGGCGATCAATGCCAAAACACCTTTGATCGATACTTTTACGCTCCTTCCCGCGATCACGTTTTTCCGCGACCTGGGCATGGTCGCCGGTTACCTGATAGGTTTAAAACGAAGGTTGTCGAAAAGATTATCCGGTACATCAGTCGAGACTTGAGTTTAACCGGTTCTTCACGCCAGAAAGCTAATCCATGCCTGATCAAAAAGTAGCTCACTCCCGTGAGCGATATGTGATCCTGATAATCCTGTTGGCGGCTGTGATCGTGCTATGGATATTCGTTGATACTTCCGGGTCTATTTCTGAGTTTTTTGCTCCATACTTGACCGAGGAGTCGGACAAGGCCACTGAACTTTATTTCACTGATTATGAGTCAATGCCCAAGTTTGTCGACGTGGGGAAACGATATCCGATCGAGTTCACGATAGTTAACCGTGAAAGACGCGACCAGAGGTATACCTACCGCGTTACCATAACCGAGAACAATGAGACGTCCGTGCTGACCACTGATACTGTTGACATCAAGGATGGTGAGCAGGCAGAAGAACAGATATTTTTCACTACCACAAAACCCGGCGCCAAAGAAAAGATCGTCGTGGAGCTTAGCAACAGGAGCGAGCGCATCACCTTTTCGACACAGAGCAACTTTCAATGATGGTGCTGGTAATCAAACCGGTAGGCGACTGTGAATCTATCTAGACCGAAATCATCCCGCCGATCGCGAGACCCGGGAGAATACCTTTCCTTTGGGCAGGAACATGAAGAGCTGGCTTTTGAACTGAGCGTAACCAGCGAGCGAGTCCAATTGCTGGTTGTGGTTGCCGTGGCGCTGTTTGCCGCCACCATGTATGCCGGTCTGAATTTTGCCGGTGCATTCTTATTCCCGTCGCTGATTCTTGGTTTGGTCATGTCATTGGCCGTGCCCGGATTCATGCTGATCAGGTTATTCCATATCAGATGCCGGGCGATATCCGAAGCGGTCGTTTATTCCATCGGCGCCAGTATCTTTGCACTGCTCACCGTGGGCTTGTTGATCAATACCCTGCTGCCTCTGGCAGAAGTGACAAGACCTCTGAGCTCCCTGCCGCTGACGATCATGCTGGTTGGCTTGAATCTGGTCCTTGTTGCTCTCAGCCGCCGGTTGCCCGCCGATCTTTCGTTTCAGGTGAGAATCCCGAAGATGTCCTCGTGGGTGGCGTTGATGTACGTAATTCCGCCACTTTTTGCCGTCCTGGGTATCATGGGAGCCGTCGGACTGAACAACGGCGCCAGCAATCTGCCGGTGATGATCGTTCTGGGCGGCATGGGCATCTTCTCCCTGTTGCTTCTCTTTTTTAAAGAGAGGATGCCGCGCTCTCTTTATCCCTATTCCCTGTACTTCATGACGCTGGCGTTGCTGCTGGGGATATCCCTGCGGGGATGGGTGATTTCCGGACACGATATCCTGTATGAATTTGCCGTGTTCCAGATGACCAAGAGCTTTGCCCACTGGAGCATCGATTACTACCGGGACGCTTATAATGCCTGCCTCAGCATCACCCTGCTCCCAGCGATGCTCAGCGGTTTGTTGCCGAAGATTCCCGATCAGCTGATCTTCCGGGTTATCTTTCAGGCGATCTTTGCACTGGCTCCAGTAGCCCTGTTCCGTTTCCTGAGAAATTATCTGAGCCGGGCGACTGCTTTTATGGCCTGTCTGTTTTTCATTTCCCAGCCGGCGCTGCTGCAAGATTTTGCCTTCCTGACCAGACAGGAATTGGCGCTGTTCTTCGATGTGCTCGTCCTGCTCTCGTTTTCTTCGAAAGCGCTTTCGAGGTTCCAGCAATATGTCCTAGCGGGTTTTTTCGGCGTGTCAATGATCTGGTCACACTATTCCACGACATATATCGCCATCGCCATCCTGCTCTTCGTGCTGCTTGTCAGAAACCGGGTGATGGATAAAGTCCTGGGGCTGGCGCAGAGAGTCATGTCCGCGTTCTCAGCTCGTATCATTTCCCGAACTTTGCTCAGCAGTGTGAACGTCGTGACCTCTAGGCCATTCAGAGACCTGACCGGCGATGAGGCGATTGTAGAGAGCCGCCGCAGATGGCTGCCTGGATGGCGCTATGTAATATTGCTTTTGGCGCTGACCATGGCATGGAATATCGGGCTGATCGGTACCCAAAACAATTTGACAAATTTCATCAGCTCGGTCTATCAAAATGTTGCGGGAGGAAAGGGCATCGGTGAGTACAAAGCCGGCCTCACCGACCAGATCAAGATATATAATAATTCCGCGACGCAGGCGGACGTCATGGACGCCTTCATCAACACTCGCACCGGTGGGCCGAATACCACTGAATTGCCTCGATTTACCCCTGATACCTATCGCAGCTACAACCCAAAAGTAGCAGCGGATATCATGTTCAATCCTGGAGGCGAAGCAGCGGACTCACTGTATTCCTACGGAGAAATATTCAAGAAATTCGCGAAAGTATTCATCATTGTCGGCGCTTTGTGGATTATTTTTTCCGGTATGGCCTCGTTTATCGTTGATTACGATTTAAAGGTCCTGATGTCCATGAACATCTTCGTGCTGGGGTTAGCTCTCGTCATGCCCTTGTTCTCGGAGGACTACAGCCTGATGCGGGCCTTTCAGCAGTTGCTGATAGTTTTGAGCCTGCCAGCGGTCATCGGTGCGTATGTCTCGCTCAAGCTTATTTTCAGAAAATTTGCTTTTCAGTTTGCAACTGTCTTTTTTGTCGCGTATTTCCTGTTGCTGGCCTCGTTCCTTCCCCAGCTTCTGTGTTTCGGATATGCCCAGATGCACCTCAATAATTGGGGTCTGTATTACGACATCCATTTTTCGCATCAATCGGAATTTGACGCGATCAACTGGCTGGCGAACCATGTTAATGCCGATTTACCGGTGTTCACCGATTTTTACGCCCGGAAGAAGATTGAAGTCTTTAGCCCGCGCAGCGTCTGGGTCGTCGACAATGTCTTACCGCAGAATATCAATCGCGACGCCTACGTTTTTGTTGATTTCACTAATAAGAATAAGGGGCTGGCGTATTCTCCCTTTAGGGGCAATGAGCTGAGCTACCGGTTCCCGAGTGAATTTCTCGCTCAGCAGAAAGATGTCATCTATTCCAATGGCGAGACAGAGATCATGAAATGAAGATACTGATGGTCCATGATGTCGGCGCCTTAACGGGCGGTGCCGAATACAGCCTCCTGAATATCCGGCAGGAGCTGGTCAAGCGGGGGCACTCAGTCAAGATGGTCACAGGTGATTCGCCGACTCCGGAGCCGGGCTTCAGCGATTATACATTCGTCAGCGGTGACAGCTCCGTCTTCGGCAAGTTGATCAATTACACCTACAACCGTTCCGCAAAAAAAACGCTGCGGGCGGTTATCCGGGAGTTTCAACCTGATTTGATCCATGCCTGCACGGTGACCGGTGTTTCTTTCGCCGGCGTGCGGGAGATGCGGTCAATCCCCACGGTGTTGGATCTGCGAGATTACGGTCTGCTCTATCCAAACCTGCACAACATCCTCCCCCGTGAGGAGTTCTGCGGGCACGGCGATGAAGCCTGTTGCCGCCAGCATGCGGGTTTTTGGCGATACTATTTTGAGCGGATCCGCGTCGGGCTGCACCGAAGAAATTTCAAGAACATTTCCGCCTTCATCGCCAATAGCGAGTACATGATGAACATCGCTGAGCGCATGGAGATGACGCCGGTTTATAATCTAAATAACCCTGTGGATATGTCCCCCCGTGATTCTTCAGGCAAGGTCAGGGTCTGGGACAGTGTTCTCTTTGCCGGCAGGCTTGAGCCGGAAAAAGGTCTTTTCCAATTGCTCGATAGTTTTAAGCTGGTACTGAAGAAGATTCCGGAGGCGATATTGCTAATTGCTGGCGAAGGCTGCCTGGAGAACGAGATCGCTGCCCGGATCAAAGACCGAGGGCTGACCAATTCAGTTGAGTTGCTCGGTTTGATCAATAAACAGCAACTGGCGGAATGGTATGGCCGGGTGCGCGTTGTCGCGGTCCCATCGCTCTGGCCGGAGCCCTTCGGCCTCGTCGGACCGGAAGCGATGGCGTTCGGCGTGCCGGTTGTCGCTTCTGGCACCGGTGGCATCACTGATTGGCTGGAAGACGGCCGGAATGGCCTGATAGCCAATCCCCTGGACAAGGAAGCCTTTGCAGCAGCCATTGTCAGGTTGCTTGAGGATGAAATCTTGTATCAATCTTTATCCAGAAACGCGCTGCAAACCGCCGAACGGTTCCAGATAGACAAATACATCGACAGTCTGGAAAAGCTCTATCTGGAAGCGATCGAGGAGAAAAGCCGGTCGCGTCCGCGCAATATCAAATAGCCGTACACCGCCAGCGTGATTGCTTCCCCCAGCAGCCAGGCGTAGCCGATGCCGATCAATCCGTAACTTCTAAACAAATAGGAAAACATGAAGATCGACCCGGCGCCCAGGAAGCTGACGAGCGTGAGCGGTGCTGTCCGGTAATGGACCCGAAAAATCGTGCGCGCAATGGAATTAAAAGCCGTCAGGATGGAGGAAAGGGCCAGAATCCGCAGCAATCCCGTCGCCGCCGCAGAATATGTCGGCCCGAAGATCCGCAAAATGTATGGACTCAGCAAAATCATCAACAACATGCTCGGTATCAACAGCAGTCCGAGGAATTTAAGAGCTTTGATTATCAATTTGCCCATACCCACCACGGCGTATGAAGCTTCCGCGAATAACGACTGAGTCGCCGACGTGGAGATCGTAAACAGGAAGGTCGCGAACATCATGGCGATGTAGTAGTAAGCGCTTTCTTCCGGACCGTAGACTTTGATGATCAGGATCGGCAGCACCATGATCGGCAGTCCCTCGGCAAAACTGGCTACATAGTTGCCGATCGAGTACCTGATCATGCCCCTGAGCGGCGAGATTCCCAGCTGCGGCCTGAATCGATGATTGAATCGCCGGGACAGGATGGTGGCACTGTATACCAGGGCCAGGCCGAGACTGAACATCCAGGCTGACAGGATTCCATATGCGCCAAAAGTAACGAGCAAAGCGGGAAAGATCAGTTTGCTGATGCTGAAGATGAGATTCTTGCGCAGCGTGTAATCCGCCTTACGGTAAGCGACAAAGGTATTGGTGAATAAATAGTCCCCTATGGAGATCAACACAAATAAAATAAACAGTATCCTGGTGGCAGGATTAGAAAGGATTACATCGAGATCGCTCTGGAAAAAAGGCAGTAACCCCATAAATAACAGCGAAAAAATTATTCCAAATACTGAGGCTGTCGATAGGCAGACATTGAATAAAGTGCTTTTATCTGGATGCGATGGCAAAATGCGGATAATCGAAAGCTCAAAACCCATCAGGCTAAGACTGGAAAGCAAATTCAAAGCCGCCAACAGAGCTGTCGCGATACCCACCTGCTCCACGGAATAAAGATGCGCGCAAATCGTCCAAAAGAATAAGCCGAAAGCGGAAAGCACGATCCAGCTCGATAGCAGGTACGATGAGTTGATATAGATGGATTCTTTTAGTACTCGTGCAAAGAAAGATCTCATGGCCAGATAGCTTATCGCCCTTCTTTAAAGTATATGTACTAAAATATTGAAGCTAGACGCCAAGCACTAACAAAACCCGGATGGTAAATGAAAAAAACTCTGCATAGCTGGAAGAAAGCCATCATAGCATTTTATGTTGTGGCCGGAGTCGTCCTGGCAGCGGTTAGCTGTAGCTCAGAAAACGGGAACAAGGCAACCGGCCCCCCGACCACTGAGACGGATTCAACCGTCATCACCACGGTCACAGAAGTTGATCATAGGGAGCCGGCATATGCGGAGCCCACCGTGAAAGGCGTGAGTGTCGGCGATACTTTCAAATCGTTACCCGACCCGGAACTGGAAGCCTATTTAACTGACCTGGCGAGCCTGGGTGTAACGTGGCTCAGAGTTGACATCGCCTGGGACCTGATCCAGCCGGAAAATGCCAGCCAATATGAATGGACACAGTTTGACCGCGTCGTAATGGCTGCGGCCAGGCATAACATCAGGTTGTTGGCCGTACTGGCTTATTCGCCGGAGTGGGCCCGGGACCCATCATGCAAGGATAACTTCATCTGCTCGCCAGCTGACCCGGCCACTTTTGCGAACTTTGCGAAGGAAGCTGTCAAACACTTCGCGCCACTGGGCATCAAATCCTGGGAAATATGGAACGAACCAAACAGCGAATCATTCTGGTTGCCGAGCCCGAATGCGGCCACCTATGTCAGGCTGCTCGCAGCGACTTACCCGGCCATTAAGCAGGTTGATCCAACTGCCACGGTGATCACCGGAGGTTTATCACCGGCGGAAAATACCCCGGGGCGCATCGCCCCACGGGATTTTTTGATCGGCATGTACCAAAGCGGAGCCAAGAACTTCTTTGATGCCCTCGGTTACCACCCATTTTCCTACCCGGCTCTTCCCCATGATGTCGTTTCCTGGAGTTGCTGGTCGCAGATGTCCGATCTGTACCCGAGCATCCGCACCATCATGATCGATAACAATGACGGTGAAAAAAAAATATGGGCTACGGAGTACGGAGTGCCCACCGCTGGTCAAAGCGACGTCAATGAGACGCTGCAAGCCCTGTCGTTCCAGGACGCCGTTCAACAGATGAGAAATATGCCCTGGCTGACGGCCATTTTTTTTCACACCTATAAGGATGATCCCGGAAACGTCGAAGCGCCCACCAGCAATTTCGGCATCATCCGGAGGGACGGCACCAGGAAGCCTGCGTACAACATCCTGAAAGAAATCCTCGCTACCGGATAAGCCGGGCTAAAGCCCCGGGGAGCGGCAGCGTGCGTAGAGTGCCTTAAATGCGAATGGTCCCTTGGGGACCATTCGCAACAGAACAATAATTTTGAAGGATACTACTGAACCGCGAGATCGTTCTTGAGCTCATAATATGACGGTTTCAAAGTCCCGTTGTATGCCACCATTCCGAAATAGCTCTCAATAGATGCGGGATTGTTGGAAAAATCCTTGTACGTGTGGATGAAGAGTGCCCCCATCCATGGCATGTTGCTCATCTGATTCACGGCATCCCGGTAAGAAAGAGCCTGCAGCGTCTCATTGACGTCGCTCTGACCTCCTGAGGGCACCCCGTACTCTGTCGCCCAGATCTGTTTGTCGCCATCACCGTTGGCGATCATGATGCTGCGGATGCTGGGATTCAGATCGGACATCTGCGACCATCCACTCCAGGAGAAGATGCTTCCAGGCAGAGCAGGAAATGAGTAAGGATGGTAACCGACGGCATCAAGATAATTCTTGGCGCCGCTCCGGTACATGGCCGTCAAGAAATCCCTCGGGGCGATATGGCCAGGCGTATTCTCCGCCGGCGACAGTCCGCCGCTGATCACCTTGGCCTGTGGGTCCGCATTCTTGATGGCGGCATAACTTGCTTTTAAAAGGTCTGTATAAGCCGTAGCGTTTGGCGAGGGTAGCCAGAATGCATTGATGTTGGGCTCATTCCAGATCTCCCAGGTCTTGATTCCCAGGGGAGCGTAGCGAACGGCAGCTTCATGTGCGAAGGTGGCAAATTTATTCGGATCCGCCGGCGCACACTGAAAATCTGCCGCGCAAGCCTGCTGGCGCGCCCAAGTAGGGGTGTAGGCCAGGATCGGTAGCATATTCAGGCCGTGACGGTTAGCAGCGGCGATCATCCGGTCATATCGTGACCAGTCATAGTGATTTGCATCATTGCGCTGAACCAGATCCCATGCCATGTCGAAGCGAATCCATTTAACGCCCAGATTATCCATGCCGGTAAGTGCATATTCCAGCTCCACGTCACTCATTGACGCAAGATTATCGCCAACAGAGACACCAGTCTTATTACCCAGCGACTGGCTGTTGGTGCTCGCCGGATACGTGTAATAGTTGCCAAATACATCGTAAGCACCGGCTCTGATGGTCCGTCTGAAGATGCTGACTCCATCGGGAATCTGGTATTTTAGGACCACGGAAACGGTGTCTCCCGCGCGGATGTCGCCTAAAGCCTGTGGTAACGATGAAGTGAGTGCTACATTGGCAGTCGTCGTGGACCCTAGCAGCTGCACGTTAACCGCGTCGTTAACACCTGTATTGGAAATCTGGCTGGTGACGTTCAAGATTCTCAACGTGTAGTCTGAGAAGGTGCCCCAGGAGGCAGCGCTCGAAAGGACAGCGAGTTCGGGTTGAGATGCTTGAGCCGGCTGGCTTATACCCGCCATGGTTGCCGAAATCTGCTGACTCTGCTCATCGCTGGAAGCCAGAGCGGAAAAAGATGGAACCAAAAAAGCAGCAATCAAGGCAAAGAGAATAAATCCACCCTTAGCCCGTTTCCAACTTGCGAAAATTTTATTGCATGAAAGCATACTCGTATAGCGTGAAACGATGGAACCCGTTACTACTAGAAACGGTCAAAAGGGAGGGAACCTTAGCAAATTGGTACAGAACGGAGTTTTTTTCTTAAATCTCGGGGATATTCTGAAAATCAGGTATCCATCGTTTCGAGGCGGTAGTTATTTGCTGATGGTGCCGATAATATCTATGGTCGTTCAAAGAGCGATTCTTTTCGACAGAGGGCGTACGGCGGAGACCTTGGGAGGCTTCCTTGAAGCAAATCAAGACAATGACCATTTTCGGGACCAGGCCGGAAGTCATCAAGCTGGCCCCGGTTATTCATAAATTTTCGGATTCACCGAATTTTGACTCAGTACTAGTAACTACAGGCCAGCACCGTGAGATGCTCGGGCAGGCTTTGGGCCAGTTCGGTATCACTCCGCACTACAATCTCGATATCATGCAAGCCAATCAGGGTGTCAGCGATGTCACCGTCAGCTCTCTCGTGGGAGTTGAGGAACTGGTGATCCAGGAGCAGCCGGATATGGTTATCGTCCAGGGCGACACGACCACGGCTTTCGCCGGCTGCCTGGCGGCCTTCTATCAGAAGGTACCTGTAGCCCACGTTGAGGCCGGCCTGCGCACATATGATAAGTACCGCCCCTTTCCTGAGGAAATCAACCGTTCGATGATAACGCAGCTTGCTGATCTGCACTTCGTTCCAACGGGGACCGCTTGGGAAGCGCTGCGCAACGAAGGCATTGATAACGAAAAGATCTTCATTACGGGAAACACCGTGATCGATGCGCTCTTTCAGGTTGTGAAAAACGATTACGTATTTAGCAACGAAAAGCTCAGGAGCCTTCAGCTGGACGGTAAACGGCTGGTGGTTGTCACATCGCACCGCCGCGAGAATCTCGGTCAGCCGGTCCACGATATTTGTGAAGGCATAGCGGAGTTGGTTGCAACCTTCCCCGACATCGAGGTCGTGTTCTCCGTCCACCGCAACCCAAAAGTAAATGTTCCGGTAAGGGACAGGCTGGGTGGTCTTGAGCGAGTCAATCTGGTCGATCCACTGGATTACATGGACATGGCAAACCTTCTCGGGCGCAGTTACATCGTCCTGACAGATTCGGGCGGTTTGCAGGAGGAGGCGCCCGCATTGGGCAAGCCAGTGCTGGTCATGAGGGATGTCACCGAGAGGCCTGAGGCGGTCCAGGCCGGTATGGCCCGCATCGTCGGGACCTCGCGGCGGGCAGTTGTCGCGGCCGCTTCAGAGCTTCTAACCGATGCAACGACTTATGCCTCAATGAGTCAGGGAATCAGTCCTTATGGTGATGGTATGGCGGCGTCTCGCATTGTTTCCGCTATCGAGTATTCACGGGGTCTGCGCGCCAATAAACCGGCGCCGTTCGTCAGCCGTGTACCGATTGCCGTCACCGGTGATCAGTTAGTTGATCAGCCTTTGAGCAATGAGCTGTTTTACCGGCAGCTGGATGAGCGCATCGCTCGGGCCCGAAAAGAGCGCAGGCAGGTATCCGTCGCCACCCTCAATATGGAAAGCGCTGACAGTGAGCAGTTTGCTGAAGCTGTCAGGACCATTACCCGCAGCCTCAGAAAGACCGATACGGCCGCAGCATTGGATGGCAAGCATCTGGTGCTGGTGTTGCCAGGCGCCAGTCAGGAACAGGCTCGCATGACCACAGACAGGTTACTGAGACGGCTTTCTGAGCCCAGTCTGGGGCGCCGCTCCACCGACCGGGAAGAAGTCAAGCTGTTTGCCGGTATTACCGACAAGCTGGAAGTCGAGATAAAAACATATGCGGAGGGCGCCGAGGCAGCCCCCCGCCAAGAGCAACCGGAACAAGCTAATATTTAAGGGTTTTTTCCTATGAATACCATGCTTACATGCAAGCTGAGCGGGTATGTTCATAGTGGGAATGGTTTTGACAAGCTGGGGGATGGCGCATGTTGGCTGAGGAGGTGTGAGAAATGTACGGAGCTTTGTTACCAGTGACAGGCCTAGCAGTAGGCTTGTATGCGCTTATCGCGGTCGTCTGCGTCATTGTCGGTTCCCTGTTGAGGTTACGGGGAAGCCGCGAGGATAGCTGATTCGGCTTGATTGGCCGGCTGTTCCTTGTGAGCAATAGTTCACATATTGGGTTTAGTAGCCCGAGGATGCCCCATTTCCTCGGAGAGAGTTTTTTTCTCCGCCGTATTTTTACATTCTTTTTTTTAGTATTGATTGCGACCGGCCTTTGGCCGGTCGCTTCTTTGTCTGCTGCTGAAGGGCAAGTGGCTACCGCTCAGGCTGCGCCTGAGACGACTGCCATGGTCCTGATAGTTCACGACCAGGGCGACGATCCCCAGCTCGCCAAGGAATTGCAGTCGTTGCTCGGCCATTTTCGTGCTGTTTCCACCATTACTGAGGCGCGTTTCTACGAGCCGGGATCCATTCAGTACTACGATGTCGTCTTTTACCTTGGCGGCACTCACAACCAGGTGAGCGGTGACTTCCTTGATGACATTTATGCCAGCACGAAGCCTGTTGTGTGGATGGGTCGCGGCATCGACTGGTACGCAGCTGTTCATCCTCTAAGTAAGTATGGTTTTGAGTATGCCCGCGTGGATGCTTCTGGCCTTTTAACCAGCGTCAGTTACAAAAATATCAACCTCACCAAGACAAACCCGGTCACCAATATCACTTACGTCACTGATGAGTCCAAAGCCAATGTGCTCGCCTGGGCCACCGGCGTCGGACAGAAAGAGCCATATATCATCCATTCTGGCAATTTCTGGTTTTTTGCGGACATACCCATGGTAGGCACGACACCGGATAGTGCATACTCCGCCGCCGGCGCCACGGAAGACAGCGCTTACCTGGCAATGGCCGACCTGTTGCACGACATCCTCGGCCAGCAGCATTTGCCACAACATCCCGCCCTGGTTCGCATCGAGGACATCCACCCCAAGACCGACCTCGAGCGCCTCAACTCGGTCGTCGAGTACCTTTATCAGAACGAGATCTCCTTTGGCATCGGTCTGATCCCGGTATACAAGGACCCCGAGACCGGCGAAGAAGTGCATCTGGCAGACCGCCCTGAATTTGTCCAGGCTATCAAGGATGCCCAGGCCAAGGGAGCGATCATCGTCCTGCATGGATATACGCATCAACGCGTGGGCGAGACTGCCATTGACTACGAATTCTGGGATCGTGATACTCACACCCCGCCACCTGAAGAAACGGCACAAGGGATTCACGACAAAGTGGACGCGGCACTGAGGGAGACTCACGAGCAGGGCATTTACCCGCAGATATGGGAGACCCCGCATTATGCCGGTTCCGAGCTGCTGCATAGCATCGTGGCAGAAGATTTCAATGTCGTTTGGGAGCGATCGGAAGCGCCTTTCTTCCCGTACCTGGTGAGCGTGGTGCAGACAGGCCAGCTGGATCTGCCGGAAACCCTCGGCTATATCAGCCCCCAGGAAGGAAACGATGCTCAAAAGCTTTTGGGTTTTGCCAAGGCCCAGGGCGTTATCAGGGACGGGTACGCCGCTTTCTTTTTCCACCCTGCAGTAGATCAGGATCAACTGCGAGATGTGGTCAGCGGGCTGCAGGAGCAGGGTTACCGGTTCATTTCTCCGGCCCAGGCTGCGGGATTGACGTACACACCGGTTTCGGGGCCTTCCTGGTTAAGCCATGCTAACTGGGTGGTATGGGATCGCATCAGCAGCGTGGTGGGAACCTCGGCGCTTGACTCGCAGATCCTCGCCCTGGTTGCCTTTTTTATCATCTTTTATTACTGGGGCATTTTCCTGCTCAGCCGTAAGCCGAAACAGGTGACTGGCAAGTTCGATCCCGACCTGGCCTTTGTGATCGTTGTTCCTTGTCTGGACGAAGAACTGGTGATCGGCAAGACGCTGGACCACCTGCTTTCCCTCCCGGATAAAAACCTCTACGTGATGGTTGTGGACGATGACTCTGGAGACCGCACTCGTGAGATTGTGCTGAGCTACAAAGATGCGCGGCTGAGACTATTGGATCACCCCCGGCCTCTGGCAAGGCAAGGCAAGGGCAGGGTTCTCAATTATGCTTACAGCTATCTGATGGCCAGCGACCTGGTCAAGGAACATGGCGCCGATAAAGTGATCGTGGGCGTGCTGGATGCTGATGGCCGCGTCGTACCAAATATCCTCACGGCGGTAAATCCATTTTTTGACGATCACAAGGCGGGCGCTGTCCAGGTCGGCGTGCGTATTTCCAATGCGCAGACCAATACGCTTACCAAGTGGCAGAACTTTGAGTTTCTCACGTTTGCGCGCATCTCCCAGAAGGCCAGGGAATATCTGGGCAGCGTCGGTTTAGGGGGTAACGGTCAGTTCGTGCGCTTGTCAGCGCTGGCTTCTCTCGGCGGAGATCCCTGGACCGATTGTCTCACGGAAGACCTCGATCTCGGCATCAGATTGATGCTGGCCGGCTGGCGGAACCATTATTGCGCTGATTCATTCGTCTCCCAGCAGGGAGTGCCGTCCATGAGGCCGCTGATCCGGCAGCGAACCCGCTGGTTCCAGGGTCATATCACTTGCTGGCGGCATATTCCCGCACTGATGGCCCGCAAAGCCCCGGTCGTCGCTCGCACCGATACAATCTACTACCTCCTGGCGCCGGTACTGGTCTTCCTGTTCATGCCGGGGTCCATCATGTTCATCTTCTGGTCAATTTATTTCTTGCTGACCGGCGCCGGTGACGCCGCTCTTAACCCCCTGAATTATCTGCCAGCAGTGCTCGTCTGGTATCTGTTCTCTTTCGGAGCCCTGCCGACGGTCGTCTGGACATTCTGGCGGGAAGAGAAAGAAATGAGCGCCTGGAAGGCTTTTCTCTGGGCTCACGTCTTTTCGTTCTTTTATGTGATCTGGTTTATCGCCGGAATCAAGGCTATTTACCGCCTAGCCCGCGGTGAGGGAGCTTGGGCGAAGACTGCGCGGACAAAGGAGTCCCCTGAAAGCTGAAATTCCTTTTTTTGCAGGCAATCCTATGTGAAACTTCCGGTTTGGCCACGCGTCTAAACGGGTATAAAATAATGGTCCTCCTTGCTGCCTTGCCCTCTCCCAGATATTTTTCGATGGCCTGCGTCAGGTCCAATCCTGTTTAAAAGCGGGCACATGCAGCCATATACCGGAAGCAAGGTTTATGCGAATGTGCTAGAATGGCCGCTTGGCATTTGGCCCGAGTGGGCAAATAAAGGATATGGAACAGACAAATAGAAAGAAGAGAACAACGATATCAATGACAGAACTTTCGAACGATTTGACACAAAACCTGATAACACAAGGCCAGGAAAAAGGTTTCCTCACCCTTGACGATATCGCGGATGCACTGCAGGAAGAAGACCTCACCACCGAGCAGATAGAGGAGGTCTACGGCAAGATCTCCGACGTTGGCATCGATATCCTCGAGCATGACGAGCCCGATGATGAAGCGCTGGGCGCTGAAGAAGAGGAAGTGAACGAGGCTGAATCTCTCGGCAAACCGTCAACCGCGACTGATGATTCCCTGCGCATGTACCTGCGTGATATTGGACGTATCCCCCTGCTGTCGGCGGCGGAGGAAGTTTCGCTAGCCAAGCGCATGGAACGGGGAGACATGGAGGCCAAGAGCCGCCTCGTCGAAGCCAACCTGCGGCTGGTCGTCAGCATCGCCAAGCGTTATCTGGGTCGCGGCCTTTCGTTCCTGGACCTGATTCAGGAAGGCAACCTGGGGCTCATCCGCGCCGTCGAAAAATTCGATTACCGGCGCGGCTACAAATTTTCAACCTATGCCACCTGGTGGATTCGCCAAGCGGTTACTCGCGCTATCGCCGACCAGGCTCGTACTATTCGCATTCCGGTGCATATGGTGGAGAAGTTGAACCACCTCGTCAGAGCCAAGCGGCAACTGGTACAGGATCTGGGTCGAGAGCCCACCCCTGAGGAAATTGCCAAGGTGATGGATTCTTCGGTGGAGAAAGTGCAGCACCTGATCAAGATCTCCCAAAGCCCGGTCAGCCTTGAAAAACCGGTGGGCGATGAGGAAGAGGCCGAGCTGGGTGACTTCCTCGAGGATGAAGGCACACCGCGGCCGATGGAAGCAGCCATGAGTGAGATCAAGAAAGATGACCTCAACAAGGTGCTTGACTCATTGCCGCACCGCGAACGCAAGATTCTTGAGCTGCGCTACGGGCTCAATGGTGAGCACCCGCGCACACTCGAGCAGATCGGCCGCCGCTTTGGCGTCACTCGCGAACGCATCAGGCAGATTGAAGCCAACACGCTGGCGCGCCTTAAGGAATTGCAGGAGACACAGCATCTGCGCGAAAGCGCTTAAGCTTATTCATTCCCGAAATAAAAAGGACGGCCGAGGCCGTCCTTTTTTTGTGTTCTAATATCAGCCCGGTCTTATGGCACGGGGACCTGCTGTTGCTGCGGCTGGGCCAGCTGATCGAGGAATTGCTTTGCTTCCTGACCCATATTGGAGTTGGGATCGATGTCATAAGCCGTCTGCCACGCCTGCTTGGCGTCGGCTTCCAGGCCCAGATTATTCATCAGAACGAATCCCAACACGTGCCAGGATCTTTGTTCCGCTGCCTTGCGGGCGGTCGGATCCGGCGTATTGGGCGCCAATTGCGTCGCCAGCTTGAGTTCCCTGACGGCAACTTCCGGCATTAGCAGCAGCGAGTAAGCATAGCCCAGATCTATCCTGGCCTCGGCATCCTCAGGCTTGCCTGCCAGATACTTCCGGTAATTATCGATCGCAGATTTGTAGTTGGCGAAAGCTTCGTTGTTCTCGTTGTTTTCCTTCAGGAGATCGCCCATCTCCAGGTATGTGTCGCCCAAGCCTTTAAATCCCTCAACATCTCCCGGCGTCCGGGCGATCAGTCCCTGATAAGCGTCGATGCGCTGCTGCACGTCGGCTTTGTCGATTTCCAAGGCCTGATTCTGTTGTACCACTTGGGAACTTTCGTCATCGCCCCCAATCAGTTTGCCCACGAGATACCCGCCGCCGATCACTAATATAACGAGTGGAATTAGCAATAACCATTTTAAATTGTCGCTCATTGTGCCCTCATCAGATGTTGAATCAATTGGTATTGATCGGTGTTTGGACTGGACCATTCGAGCGGTCCAATAATGCGATCGGCCACCACGCCGTTCTTATCGATAATGAAACTCTCGGGCACACCTGTGGTCTGATACAGATCAGGAATGTCATTTCCGGTGTCAAGCAAAATCGGGAATGTCAGCTCCAGCTTCTTTGCAAAAGGTTCCACGTCCGTGGCTCCGCGCACATCGATGCTGACCGCCAGGATCTCAAATGGCTGGCCCTTCATGGCCTGAGAAAGCCTTTCAATTGAGGGCATCTCCTCCCGACAAGGATTGCACCAGGTAGCCCAGATATTTACCAGGACGACCTTGCCGCGATAATCGCTGAGGCTCTTGGTGCCGCCGGCTAGCGCGGGAAACGAAAAATCAGGGGCCTGGCTGCCGACATCTACCGGGGGGGCTTTCCTCGCTTGATAAAAGAGGTAGCCACCGATAACCAGACCGATGATGATGACGAATGCGCCCACTGCCAAAAGGGCGTCCTTTGGTGTCCACCCTTCTTCGGGTAGTGGGGCTAGTTCATCGGTATTTTCGTTAGACTCATTCATGCGCGTGCAAACCTGAACATACTAGCACCTGAAAGCTGCTTACAACAAGACATTCGCATGTCTCTCGCTCGAGCTGCCGCGCTGTATCCTGACGCCATTCCAGCCCGGTCAGACCTCAATATCGGGGAGCCAGCCTCTCATCCAGTTGGTGATCACTGACAGCTCGCCGGTAGCCAGGAGCAAGCCAAACAGGATCAGGATAACTCCCGAAGCGATCTTGATGGCCCCGAAGTGCCTCTTAACGATGGAGAAGGCTCCGATCATCCTGGTAAACAGGATGCCGGATAGCACAAAAGGCGCACCCATTCCCAAACCATAAACAAAAAGAAGGCTCGCGCCGGCAGCGGGGTTTTGCGTCCCGATTGCCAGCATATAAATGGAGCCCAGCAAAGGCCCGGTGCAAGGACCGACGCCAACCGAAAACACCATGCCCGCCGCGACGACTCCGATAAGACCGGCTGGCTTTCTCATCAATCTCAACCGGCGCTCCCTTTGAAACCATTGCGGGTTGATCACACCTAGGGCGAAGACCCCGAATATTATCAGGAGTATCCCCGCGATTACTTCTAGAATGCGTTTGCCACCCCCCACGCTGCTGGTGTAAAAGCCCAGAAAGTCTCCGAACCCACTCCCTGCCATTCCTAAAGCCGCGCCCTGCAGGCTGAAAAAAACGACAAAGCCACCGACAAATGCGGCGCTCGCCAAAGCAACCCTGCGGGAACTGTGCGCCAGATCGGCTACACTGACTCCGGAAATGTAAGAGAGGTACCCGGGCAACAGCGGCAGCACACAGGGAGAGAGAAACGAAGCCAGGCCGGCCACAAAAGCCCAGAAGAAAGCTATGAAGGATACTTGGGTAATTTCCATCTATCAGAAGGGTGCGCTGGAATTATACGATCTTCAGAAAAATCGAGGGGACTTCCAAGCGTCTAGGAGATGCTGCCATCTATTGGGCAAGAGTCCGTACACTGCTTAACCAATATAGCACAGGACACGCCGGCCCATCAATGAGCCTTCTGCCGTTTTTCGAGGTAAATCAGGGCCACGCCGGCGAGGATGGCCGTGACTGCAGCCAGGATCTGCTGCTGCATCTGGCCATCCCGGTTGGCTCTGACGAACTCAACCAGAAACCGCTCGGTACCGGCCATCACCAGGAGCGCGCAAAAGAGCGACCATTTTGCCTTCAAACGAGGCCGTAAATACATGAGGACCGCAAAAATCACAAAACCTGAAAGCGACTCATAAAGCTGAGTCGGCTGGACTTTGATCCCAAAAGGCGTCGGTGGCGCCCCATCGGGAAACCCCATAGCCCAGGGGAGGTCGGAAATCTTCCCGTAATCGTCCCCATTAAGAAAGCAGCCGATGCGGCCAATAGCGTAGGCGATGGCGATCGCGGGCGCGCAAGCATCGGCGACGAGCCCTGTTGGCAGCTTGTACAAACGGCTGACGCCCCACACCGCGAGTATCCCGCCGATGAAACCGCCATACCATACCAGGCCGGCTCCACTAAAGGCAGAAGCCAGCGGATCGCCAGTCAGCTCTTCCCGATGAATCAGTAAATAATGAAGCTTACTACCGACCAGACCCCCGGCAGCGGCTGCCAGAATCAGCCAGTAGACGTGCTCGGGATTTAGCCCTCTGCGCTTAAATTCGTGGTGGACCACGATGCCGCCCACGACAAAAGCGATGGCCATCATAAGGCCAAATGAGTGGATGGTAAACGGTCCTATGGAAACAAGCTCTGGGTACAAACGAGACGGCTCCGGTCAGAATCGGCTGGTATTCAAAACCATAGCACAAATGCCATTATTTACTAACAAAACTCTAAAGCTTTTATTTGAATGATCCGATAAGGGTTTCAACTGGTCGTCATACGAAAGGGCAAACCCGTCGCGAGGCGGGGACGCAAAGCCAGGGGTCTCCAGGGGGGAGCGGGGAGATAGCCCAGCCGCCGAAGCTTTTGAACGCAAGCTCTTAGGTTTTGGACACTGGGCTTTTTCAATGCCCTGGCGAGTTTACGCTCGATAGCTTTGGCTCATGTTCAAAGCAATCGAGTTTTTTTATAAACGGGTAACGGGATGACGGGAAGAAAGGGGGTGCACAGGTGAAGCTTTCGATCAAAGTTGCGATCCTTACTCTGGTAACGCTCGTAGTAGCTCTGGTCCTCTCCTCAGCAGTGTATGCTTCGTCTGATGCAAAGCCGGTTGATGTCAATGTCACAGTCGATGATTATATTCAGCTGACTGTGCCCGGGAATGTGTCGCTCAGTAATATCGTTGGTGCCGGC